>MDTG01349256.1_pt1 | contig 18713 bp, 14 predicted proteins | sample 811421 | NCBI WGS metagenome assembly MDTG01 (sample SAMN05326645, study PRJNA326480) | marine metagenome | isolation source: seawater | place: Pacific Ocean: South East | collected 2011
CCTGCCGACGCGGCAAGTGACGGACCGGTGGTCCCGATCGTGTAGAGCCCGGCGAGTCTTTCCGAGATCGATCCGATCGACTCGAGTGAGACGCCCTTGTCGTAGCCACCTGCGATCAGATGTATCCGCGAGTGGTGGGGTGAGAAGGCATCGATCGCAAGCAGCGTGGCTTCGGGAGTGGTCGACTTGGAGTCATTGAAGAACCGGCCATCGGCATCGACGGCCTCGAGTCGATGGGGGAGCCCCGGAAAGTCGGCCAGCCCGCGTGCGGCATCGCCGGGATCGATACCCGTTGCAGCGGAGGCGACCATGACGGCCAGATGCGCATTGTCCTGATTGTGACGCCCTGGAATTGTCAGGGGAATGGGTGTGGCTCTTCTTGAAACATGATCTCCTCGAAGGCAGTTCTCGCCGGGCAGCTGATCCCGCGTGATCTGCTCCTTGCACATGACATAGTGTTTCTGATCCCCATGCCAATCGAGATGGTTGGGGGAGATGTTGGTCATCACGGCGATTCCAGGAGACCAGCCCGGTTCATTCGTGGCCTCCTCGTGCAGCCACCACAGCATCGCGCTGGAGAGCTCGAGTACCGCCCAGGAATCCACCGGCATGGTTGCGACACCGCCCAGCAGACTGCCACCGATGTTCCCTCCCAGATGCGAATCGATCCCATTGGCGATCAGGGTGTGGTGGATCATGGAAGCGGTGGTCGATTTTCCATTCGTACCCGTGACTCCTATGACGCGGCGACGGTCCAGTTGACGAACCAGCAGGGAGATTTCGGTCGTGACGGGTATGCCATGCTCACGAGCGATGTTCAGGAATGGATTGTTCCAGGGAAGGGGTACCGCCGGATTGGCGATGACCAGATCGGTATCCATGAAGTCCTTGGTCTCATGCGAGCCCAGTTGAAGCGTCAGCTGTCCGGTTCCAATGGCCTCTTCGAGTTCCTTCAGAGGGGCGACAAGGGCCTTCTCCTGGGCCAGGTCCGTCAGCAGAACCGGGCAGCCCCGCTCGAGGAGCCAGCGGGTTACCCCTAGTCCACCACCGAAGCGACCCAGTCCCATCACGGTGCATCGAGTTTCCTTGTCCGGAATCATTCGTCGAGTTTACGACGTGATGGCTTCTTCGGGATTACCATTCCATCACGGGACCCATCGAAGAACAGGGCAGGAGCCTGATGCAACAAGAGAACGAGCCACAATCCAGTCCGCCCCAGGAGCAGCCCTCTTCCCGGGAACCCTCCAGGATCTCCAGTCTGGCTGTGGTGGCGATGGTGCTGGCCTGCCTTCCATGCCCGCCGGTGAGCCTTCTGGGGGCGGTGCTGGGCCTCATGGCGCTGAGCCGAATCAAGCAATCCAAGGGTGCGATGACGGGCATTCGCCTGGCGAGGCTCTCGATCGTCGTCGGCGTGGCGGTGAGCCTGGTCAGTGTCATTCTCCTGAGCATGTTCCAGTCGTATGTCGAACGTGGCCAGGAGGAAGGCATCTCGGAGGCGGTCCACACCTTCGTGGTCGAGTCGATCAATGACAATGCGAGCGGCGCGCTCGCTCAGTGGGATCTTCAGGGGCACCCGATCTCGGTCGAACAGGTCGAGGTTTTCGGAAGTGATGTGGAGGAACGATTTGGATCCTTCAAGTCACTCCGGGTTGGCAAGGTGAGTCCCGCGGCCGACATGTCGCTTCTCAAGGCGGGGCTCGATGCCTGGTTGATCTTCGAATTCGAATCGGGAACTCGCAATGGTTCTGGACGATTTCTCCTTGTACCCAGAGTGGGAACGTTTTCCCTTGGAATTCGCATGCAGAGTCTCAGGATCGAGGATACGGACGGCATGCTGTCGATTCCACCAGTGAAGCCCTCGAATGCGAACGGCACGACTGATGGGGCGGTGCAGTCATGACACGGGACAAGGCCGGAACATGGAGCCCATGGTCGCTGGTTGCGTTGGCCTGTTCCGTCGGACTGTGTCCGGCGGTGACGATGCTCGGTGTCGTCTTCGGGCTCATCGCCATTCGGGATATCAAGATTCATGCTCGTCGCGGTTTTCGTGTGGCGATCGTTGCCATCGTGATTGGTCTGGTCGTCACGCCGTTGACCACATTCGGACTCGTCTGGTGGAATACCTCGGTTCGAGAGCCGATGCTGCATGGTCCTGTAGTAGGGTTGCAGGCCGCTCAGAACGGCGACGTGACGGTTCTGCTGGGACAATTCGAGGACGGTGTCGGTACAGCCAACGAAGCCTCGGGCTTCATCAGGCAGATGACGGAGCGATACGGAACCCTGCAGTCGATTGATCAGGATCCCGACCGGGAGGCCGCATGGAGTCCCGATGGCTGGTCCATTTCGGTACCCTACATGCTGACTTTCAGCACGGGTATCATCAAGGGTGAGGCCCAGTACGTCGTCTTCAGTGTGAATGAAGGGCAGCGTAAGCCGGTCTTCCGATTCTCCTGGATCCACATGGGGAAAGATCCGGACCTCCTGTTTCCCGTATCCGCTCGCGATTCGATGCAGTCAGGCAGCAAAGGGCAAGATGGAAACCAAGGATGAATTCGTCATTGAGATTGAGGATCTCGTCAAGAGATTCGGAGGCCAGACGGTCCTCGATGGCATCAATCTGAAGATCCGACCCGGAGAGACCATGGTCATCATGGGTGGTTCCGGCTGCGGCAAATCGACGCTGCTTCGTCACATGGTCGGCTCACTTCATCCGGATGAGGGTTGCGTCAAGCTCTTCGGGAATGTTCTGGCGGACATGTCCGAATCCGAGTTGGATGAGACTCGAAAGCAGTTCGGAATCCTGTTCCAGTCGGGGGCCTTGTTCCAGTCGTTGTCCGTTGGCGACAATGTCTCCCTCATTCTTGAGGAGCATACGGATCTGGACGCCGCCATCATCGACTTCATGGTCAAGATCAAGTTGGAGCTCGTGGATCTGCGGGAAGCGGCCCACAAGTTTCCCGCCCAGATCAGTGGCGGCATGAAGAAGCGAGCTGGATTGGCCAGGGCGTTGGCACTGGATCCAAAGATCCTCTTCTACGACGAACCCAGTGCCGGCCTCGATCCGGTCACATCCGCATCGATCGATCGACTGATCATCGATTTGACGAGAAAGCTGGGTGTCGCCAGTGTGGTCGTCACCCACGAGATGGACTCGGCCTTCGAGATCGCGGATCGCATGGCGATGCTCCACAAGGGGCGTGTGCTGATGCTTGACGACACAGAGGCATTCGAGAAGTTGCGAGACTGGCCTCAGGATCGTCTGGAGGAACTGGATGAGGATCATCAGCTGATTCGTCAGTTCCTTCGTGGTGATGCCGAGGGGCCGTTGACGGAGGATACCGATGGCGAGAGCAGCTACGCTGCTGATCTCCTTGGCATCGACAACAGCAAGTTGACGGGTGGGCGATCGATTCAGACGACTCGCCGAGTTCCGATCCCGGGCAAGAGCAATGGTTTTCTCAAGCGTTTGATTCCCGGTGGCTCACGAACATCAAGTAAGCAAGGACAGAGCAACTCATGAGTAACGAATCCCTACGACAGGCCAACAATGTCAAGGCGGGTGTCTTTGTCACGATCGCTCTGTTTGTCGGATTATTCGTGATCTTTCTGCTGGGGGACCTGTGGACTGTGTTCTTCGGACCTTCGATGAACACCTATGAGACGTCCTACGCTGTCGTAGATGGTGTTTCGTACCTTCAGAAGGGTTCGGAAGTTCGAGTGGGTGGAATCAAGACGGGAGTCGTCGAGCAGGTCTCGTTCGAACTGGACGGCAAGAAGCCCATCGAGATGATTCAGGTCCGGTTCTCGCTTCCAGAGAACATATTGCTCTATTCAAACGCAGTCGCCGTGGTGAAGAGCGGCCTGATCAGCGCTGATTCCTTCATCGCCATTTCCTCATTGGGTTTCGATGAGGCAAACAGGCCCAGGAATGACAGTGGTATCTCGGGTTCGCTGTTGAAGTCCGGTGACGAGTTCAAGGGCACCAATGGCGGCGGAATGCTGGCTTCACTGCTTGGTACCCAGGCGACCGCGGACGTCAATTCCTTCCTGGACATGCTCAATCAGGTGTCTCGCAAGATGAAGCAGGAGGGCTACGTGCTCAAGTGGGTGCTCGGCGCCCCCAGTGCCCGCGAGGTACAGGACGTGATCAAGAACCTCGATGTCGTCATGGCGGATTTCCAGCAGAAGTGGCAGGGGCAGTGGGCGAGCGAGTTATCGAGCATTCTGACCAACGTGAACGCCTCGATGACCAATGTCAACGAGATCATCGACCGCAACGACCAGTCGATCGACGAGATCGTCGCGAATGTCAGATCCCTCACGACCGTCGCCGAGACCGAATGGGCACCGAAGTTGACGTCCATCTTCTCGAATGGCCAGAAGACCCTGGAGGATGTCCAGCAGGTGGTCGAGGACGTCCGGGTCCGCTCACCGATCATGCTCGACAACCTCGGTGATTCGCTGGCGAATCTCAATGTCGGCTCCCAGCAGCTGAGTCGTACCATCACGGAAGTGTCCGCCAGTCCCTGGCGATTGCTCTACAGGCCCACTGACAAGGAATATTCCAACGAGCTGCTCTACGAAGCCGCTCGTAACTTCTCGTTCGGCACGGCGGATCTCAAGGCCGCCACCGGATCGATGAGAAGGCTCATGGATGCTCGAGGTGACGATCTGACCGCGGAGGATCAGGACTTCATACTGATTCGACAGAACCTCATTGACAGCTTCGAGCGATATCAGCGTGCACAGCAGCAGTTGATGGAGATCCTCCGAGGTGATGGAACGGTGTCGGACGACGGTGCCGACGAGGATCAGCCGGGTGGTTCGTGACTCGTTCGTGCTTGATCGAATCACTGGATGATCCGCGGGTCGACGCCTTCAGGGACGTGAGAGATCGTGATCTTCGAGGTCGCGATGGATTGTTCATGGCCGAGTCGGAGCTGGTGCTCAGGCGATTGCTCAGGCAGCCGGAACGATTGCATTCACTACTGGTCTCCCGTGAGAAATGGACTCGTCTTGAAGCATCGCTCGAACAGGTGCCCGAGTCGGTCCCGATCTATGTGGCGGATCTGGATGTGATTGGAGAGATCGCCGGCTTTCATGTCCATCGTGGGGTCCTGGCCCTCGGGCACAGACCGCCTTCGCACGAGATGTCGCTGGAGCATGTGCTGCAGGAGCTGGACGAGTCCACCCCCCGAACGCTGCTGCTGGCGACTGGCATCACGAACGTGGACAACATGGGTTCATTGTTCAGGAATGCCGCCGCGTTCGGAATCGATGCCATCGTGCTCGACGGCTCGTGTTGCGATCCGCTCTACAGGAAATCGATTCGCGTCTCGATGGGACATGTCCTTGGTGTTCCCTGGGCGATGACCGAGGATTGGGCGGATTCCCTCGATCAGCTCAAGAGCAAGTGGGGATTCCATCTCATGGCGGCGGAATGTGAATCTCGAAGCCGTTGCGTCTCGACGGTCGAGTTTCCGGATCATGTCGGATTGATCATGGGAGCGGAGGGGGCCGGGCTCGATGAGTCGACGCTCTCGATCTGCGATTCGATCATCGAGATACCGATGGCCAGAGAGGTTCCGTCACTCAATGTCGCGACCGCGGCTGCCATCCTCATGTGGGAGCGAAGGCGTTCGTTGTCGGTCGAGGGTTGATCAGCCGACCTGCGAGCCTGTGGAGCAGTCGGTCGTCGTTGAGCTGGTCGTCTCTGAATCCTCGTCGAAGCGTTCGATGTCCGCGCCGAGCTCATTGAGTTGGTCCTCAAGTCTGGAATAGCCCCGATCGAGGTGATAGATCCTCGAGATCGTGGTGGTTCCCTCAGCGGCCAGACCGGCCAGGACCAGACTGGCCGAGCCGCGTAGATCACTGGCCATCACGGGGGCGCCCACCAGACGGTTCACTCCCTGGACGACGACGGTTCCACCCTGGCGATAGACCAGTGCGCCCATTCTGGTGAGTTCGGAGACATGCAGGAAGCGATCCGGGAAGATCTTCTCGGTGACGATGCTGTTGCCATCGGCAAAGCACAGGAGCGTCATCATCTGAGCCTGGATGTCGGTGGGGAAGCCCGGATAGGGCTGCGTCGTGAAGAGTGCGGGCTTCAGACGGCGTTCGCTGGTCACCTTGATGGTGCATCTACCGGCAGGCTCGAGGGGATCGAGCCTTTCCAGACGGACGCCGGTTGCCTGCAGGCGATCAACGACGGCGAGCAGGTGATCCATCGGGAAGTCCTCGATGGTGACGTCTCCATTCGTGATTGCCGATGCGATCGCGAGTGTGGCCGCGACGATCCGGTCGGGCATGACCTGATGATCGCAGCCATAGAGTTCCGTGCATCCACGAATCGTTATTCTGGGAGTACCTGCACCACTGATCGATGCGCCCATGCTGTTGAGCATGACGGCGAGATCCTGGATTTCAGGTTCGCAGGCCGCCGACTCGATGATCGTCACGCCCTCTGCACGAGTCGCGGCACACATGACATTGGCTGTTCCAAGGACAGTCGAGCCGAACGGGCCACCCAGGAAGATCGTTCCTCCCTTGAGCCGGTCGGCTCTGGCCACGATGTCACCGCCATCGAGTTCGATCTTCGCGCCCAGCGCCTCCAACCCTCGAAGATGGAGATCCACAGGGCGATCGCCTATGGCGCATCCTCCGGGCATGGCCACCCGAGCCTGGCCATATCGTGCCAGAAGGGGACCCAGGACACAGATGCTCGCCCGCATCGTCTTCACGATGTCGTAGCGTGCATGCCAGGACCCGTCGTCGGGGGTATCCAGTCGGAGATCCGAGCCGTCGTGTTCCACATGACAGCCCAGTTCCTTCATCAGCCGGACCATGTTGTCGATGTCCGACAACCGTGGCAGATTGCGCAGCTGGACCGGCCCCTTGGCCATCAAGGCGGCGGCGATCTGTGGCAATGCTGCATTTTTCGATCCATCGACGCGAATACGGCCGTTCAAACGCTTGCCGCCAGTGATTCTGAAACCATCCATTGCGCGTGTTTCCAATCCCTTGGAGTTCTCGTTGATATTGCCGGAAAATCCGGCGACCCTTGACGAACCAGTTCCTTCTGGCTGCTGGACTCCCTGATCCTACCTTTAACCACGCCTGAATGCGCAAGGTAAATTCCGGCTTGCCCCTCTTGTCGGTACAACCCGCAAGAGGCCAGCTGTTTTCACTTCCTTCGTCAATTCATGCCGCATCTCTCCATCTTCTGAATCGTAGCTTGAGGTAGTTGGATTCCTTTCGTTCCCCCTTTTGCCTGGAGGATTGCCCATGCATCCTGCCCTGAACACATTCGTCGTCGTTTCGCTTCTCGTCCCAATGGAGGCCTGCCTGCTGCCTGTTCTGGCGGAGGAGGATCCTCCAGCAGCCCTTGAACTGATCGGTGTGATCCGTGATTTCAAGGAACGGACCGTCCAGGGAGGACATCCCGATTTCGAACGCCGCCCCGATGGTGGTTTCGGACATTTCGCGGGCAATGTCGATGCCCAGCTTGGTGAGGATGGAAAGCCCGTCTACACCGGCGAGGGGTATTACGTCCGTCGTCAGTGGCAGGATTCGCAGGGTCGGCCCATCTGCTGGGCGGTCTACGACAAGGAACTCGGTGATAAGCGTGGTCGCAAGGGCGGTTCCGACAGTGGTGGCATCGAATCGGGTCAGTCCTTCGAGTTGTGGTACCGGGACGTTCCCGGAGTCAACATCTCAAAGCCGCTCGCATTGACCTTCAGCAGGCAGTCCGATGGCAGTTACGTATTCGATGACAAGACGGATCCCATCTACAGCGAGAAGAACGGGTTCTTTCCGATCGATGACCAGCTGTTCGGCAATTCCGCTGGCCCGATGGGTCGTAATTTCCACTTCACCTTCGAGCTGCACACCCAGTTCACCTACAAGGCGGATCAGCAGAATCTGTTTCGATTCACCGGTGATGATGATGTGTGGGTGTTCGTCAACGGGCAGCTCGTGATCGACATCGGTGGTGTCCACTCGGCGGTTGATCAGACCATCGATCTTGATCGTCTTGGATTGGAGGATGGTGAAACCTACTCCCTTGATTTCTTCTTCGCGGAACGCCATCGAACGGAGTCCAATTTCCGGATCGTCACGAATCTTGAATTGGAAACCAGTCGAGTGCCTCCCATGACGGCTGCCTACGACTGATTCAGTTGTAAATCATGCTCGAGTCATGATCCATGGCCGGATGGATCGGTGAAAACCGATCCATCCGGCCTTTCATCTTCCGTTTGCTCTGTGCTTGTGCTTCAGCCTTTCTATACTCCCATTCGTCATGAGCGAACCGGAATTCCCCGATGTCCAGATGCATCTTGTTCGACCGAGGACGCCAGTCACCGGGACGATTGTCGAATCGACCCCTTGTCTGAACGGTCGTTCGGCGAGCTTCGTCAGGCATATCTGCGTCGATGTCTCAGGTACGCCGCTTGTCGGCAGCTTTCATGCCGGACAGGCGTTCGGAGTCATCCCACCCGGTGAGGAGTCCCGGGGACGATCTCATTCCGTCCGGTTGTACTCGATCGCCTCTCCCGCCTGGGGGGAGGATGGACACGGCGCGGTCATATCGACGACATGCAAACGGCTCATCGGCGAGAACGATTCCGATGAAGCGGATGAACACGGTCTCTTCCTCGGCGTCTGCAGCAACTATCTCTGTGATCTGAGCGTCGGGGACAAGGTTCAGGTAACGGGTCCCGCAGGCAAACGCTTCGTTCTGCCGATCGATCGGGATCGGCATGACTACCTCTTCGTGGCCACCGGTACCGGCATCGCGCCATTCAGAGGGATGGTGAAGGAGCTTCTGGAACATCCTGATGGACCTTGTTCAAGCGAGATACATCTGGTGATGGGAGCTCCCTATGGAACCGATCTGATGTACCACGACTGGTTCGAGTCCCTGGAACGTGCACATCCACGCTTTCACTATCATCCCGTCATAAGCCGGCCTGACAGTGGACCAAGACAATACGTGGACCAGTACATAATCAACGCCGGAGGGGCCCTGCACGACTTGCTCGTCAGAGACAGGACGTTGATGTATATGTGTGGAATAGAGGGAATGCAGAACGGGCTGTATCTCCTCCTTGAACAACTGGGCATCGCCGACGACTATCTTGTCATGCCCGAAAACATGGAAACGATGGTCAATGCCGAGCCTGCCGCGATGAGAAAGATTCGCCCAGCGGCCCGGTGCATGGTAGAGGTCTACTAGACATGGGATTGCTGTACAGCGCCGTTATCAACATGCAGATCCAGCTCGCACAGCTTTTCTCCTCGGGGGATTCCGCTTCCAAGGCAGCCGATTCGGCGGACAAGAGTGCCTCTTCCATCGAGCACAGTTCGGTCGGGATCGTCAGGGCCTTCGGCGAAAGCTCAATCAAGGAGTATCTCGGAAGCGCATTCGACTGGATCTACTCGTTCTACAAGAGCATCGGCTTCGGCGAGGCCGTATCCGACTGGATGTCGTGGGTGACTTTCGGTGTGATCATTCTGATCCTCTGCATAGTGATCAACTCCATCACCAAGCTGGGAATCAGGGCGTTCGTCAATCCGAAGCTGCTCAAGCACGAGTCCAGCTGGTCCGACGCGATCGTCGAGAGTGGTGTGATCCTCAAGCTCTCGCACTTCATTCCGCTGTTCCTGCTGGCAGCTTGTCTTCCGCTGCTGTTCTCTGAGGATTGGCAGGAATGGCTGCTTCCATACCTGACCCTCTACGGACTCTGGGTGGTTCTCATTGTCGGGTTCGCATTGATCGAACTTGGGGGCGATCTCTATCAGTCCCACAAGAAAGAGGATCGCTCGGCCATCCTCGGGCTGCTCCAGGCCTGCAAGTTGATTCTCTCCCTGATTGCCATCATCCTTGGACTGAGCATCCTGTTCTCCAAGTCGCCGATCTACTTCCTGTCCGGAATCGGTGCCTTCATGGCGGTGTTCCTCCTCATCTTCAAGGACACCCTGCTTGGTCTCGTCGCCGGCCTGCAGCTGGGAGCCAACGACATGGTCAGGGTCGGTGACTGGATCGCCATACCTGGAACCGAGGTGGATGGAGATGTCGTTGAGCTGAGTCTCACGACGGTCCAGATATCCAACTGGGATCGGACCATCGCCATGGTTCCAGCCTACGACCTCTTCCAGAAACCCTTCATCAACTGGCGGGGAATGTCCGATTCAGGTGGTCGTCGCATCAAGCGTTCCATCAACATCGACATATCCTCCATCCAGTTCGCAACGGATGAGATGCTGGAAAAATGGAGTGGCATCACGCTGCTCAAGCCGTATCTGGAAGACAAGAAGAGTGAGATCGAGCAGTGGAACAAGGAGCAGGGGGTGGACTCCTGTGAGGATTTCAATGCCAGAAGGCAGACCAACATCGGTGCCTTCCGGGCCTACATAGAGTCCTATCTCCGCAAGCATCCCAAGATTCATCAGAAGGATTTCACATTTCTGGTGAGGCAGCTGCAGCCGACTTCGGAAGGGCTGCCGATCGAGGTATACGTCTTCACCAACGACAACCGCTGGGTCGAGTACGAGGGCATCCAGTCCGACATCTTCGACCACCTGCTCGCGGTCGTCCCGTTCTTCGATCTGGAAGTCCACGAGCTGCCCAGCGGCAGCGATATCCGCATGGCGGAATCACCGGGGGCCGCGGCCGCCGCGGCCATCGGGACTCAGCCTTCCTGATCACCGACGGGGGGATCGTCATTGGGTGGAGTCGCCGGTCCCTGCGCCTTGAGCAGGGACCAGACGAGCCATCCGATGGCGGCCATGCCCACGCCGGTGATGAGCCAACTGATCATCGAGAATCACCCATCGGCCTTTTCGGATTGAATCCGAGTGCGGAGTTCCTCAACGGCCACCTCGAGCTGACGATCCTTGCCGGCCGCTTCGTCTTCAGGCGTTCTGAGCACCCGGATGTCGGGCATGGCACCCATGGCCTCCATGTCGGTGCCATCGGGGAGCCGCCATCCTCGGAACGGTCTTCGAACTCTTGATCCATCGACCAGCGTGAAGCTGCCTGTCGAGATGACGCCACCGAAGGTCTCCTCGCCCACGACCGTACCGCGGTCGGTGTTCTTGATGGCGTGGGTGAAGATCTCCGCATTGGAGAAGGAGTGTTCGTTCGCCAGCACGACGATCGGCTTCGACCAGGCGTAGATGAGCCTTCGGTCCCGCGGGTAGGCCTCCTTGGGTGCATCCTCCCAGGCGACGCCTCGTGGGATGGTGGAGGAGTGGACCGGAGCCGTCAGCGAGGTCAGCAGTACGTCGGTCGTCCAGCCGCCTCCGTTGTTGCGCACATCGATCACCAGTCCATCCTTGCCGTGGGCGGCCGCATAGAGCTGATGTTCGAATTCGTGGACCGAGGCCATGTTCATGCCTCGGATGTGGAGATAGCCAAGTTGCCCATCGCTGAGGTCATCGACCATCTCGCGATTCCCTTTCAATTCATCCTGATACGCCAGTCCGTTCCAGGCGGACCATGAAACGGGCTTGATGAGCATCGTGTGATCCTCGCCATCTCGGCTGATCTCGAGAATGGTCTCCTTGTTGCGTGTTCCGTCCATGGCTCTTGAGAGATCGATGGTCGGAGCGGATTCCCTTGACTCCGCAAGCGTGACATCGTTGACACCCAGGATGACATCACCAACGAGAAGTTCCGATTCGGGATGGGCTGCGGGGGATTTCTCCAGCACACCGGTGACCTCATAGCCTCCCGGGACAGGAGTCGTGGCGATTCCCAGATAGCCGATGGGGTTGTTCGACGTAGAGAATCCACCGCCGCCGTAGATGCCCGTATGGGAGGCGTCGACCTCGCCAAAGAGCATGTTCACCACACGATTGAAGGCCTGTGGTGTGCGGGTTGTCATGGCCAGTTCGCGATAGCGATCGGTCATGGCGTCCCAGTCGAGCCCCTTGATGTCGGGGTGATAGAACCATCGGCCGAACAATCGAGCGGTCTCGTCGAACTTCTGCGACTGTTCCTGTGAAATCATGATCTCGGCATCGGCATCGATGCCGATCGTCTCCGAGGATCCGCCCTTCATGGGCATGGTCTTGGCGTTGCCGCCGCTGATGTAGCTGATGGTCTTGCCTGAGGGAATCATGCGAAGGTCCGCGACGGAGCCCGTCGTGAGCTTCTTGCGGTTCTTGCCCATGGCATCGACCTTGTAGAGTCCCTGTGTTCCATCGATCTCCGCACTAAAGAGGATCGAATCGCCTCCGGGTGAGAGGAGCAGATCGTCCTCGGCTCCATCGAAGCTCGTCAGGCGATCGGATCGATTCCAGGCCGTATCCAGATTCTCGAAGGCAATCGCATCGGCTGGTTCATGGTCCGCCTCCAGATCCACGATGTCGATGATCTTCTTCTTGCCGGCGACCTTCGCGGTCTCCTCGAAGTGCTTCGTCCGTTCCCACTCGCTGAGACCGGCGAGGGTTTCATCGAGGAAGATTCGATAGACGTCGTAGGCATCATCCGTACCGATCTGGTTGCGATCGCTTCGGAAGATGACGACCTTGCCGTCATCGCTGATCCTGGGCGACTCGTCGAGATCGGGATGTCTGGTGAGATTGGTGGTCCCTTCGGGGTCGTTCACATCCATGAGCCAGATATCGCTGTTGAAATCGAGGTCGAGCTTGGCGTAGATGATGTGCCTGGAGTCGGAGGTCCACTGGATTTCAGGTGGCCACCACGATTCCAGCAGGAGGCGGTCCTCGCCAGTCGCCAGATCAAGCAGGTGGACATCCCCGCGATCGCGGAGATAGATCAGGGAGCGACCGTCGGGCGAGGGCATCGGATGATGGTTGGCGTTTTCATCGACCACGACCGGCGTGAACTCGAACCGAAGCGCCTCTGCCCATCGCTTGCCTGATTCATTCTCCTCGGCGTCCTTTTCATCCTCGACTTCTTCATCATCCGCTTCGGAGGAATCCTCCGATTCGCCCGAGTCGTCGGGTGTTTCAGTGGATGCCTTGGTGGCATTCTGGTTCGAGGGCTGCTCGGTCTTGGGAGGATCCGTTTCATCCGTGGATGTGTCGCCGTCGCTTTCCTCGTCGCCCTCGCCCTCGCTCTCGCCCTCGTCCTCGCTCTGATCCTCATCCTCTTCAGGTTCGAGATCGGCTCTCGAGAGCGCGACCGTCACGGCCCAGATGCCCTCGTGTCCGGATCGGTCCGAAGTGAAGTACAGCTTGTCGCCATCCGGTGAGAAGCTGATCCAGCCGTCTCTTGCATGATCTGAGGTGATGAGCTTTGTGGGATGGTCCTCCTCGACGTTTCTCACCAGCAATTGTCCGCGTGCAGCGAACGCCATCGCCTCACCGCTGGGATGAAGCACAGCCTCGTCGACTTCGTTGTCCAGTCTCTGCATTCGGCTGATGGGCCTTGACTGATCGGGGTTGACTCTGAGATCTATTCTGGTGGCCGGACTGTCGGGCCGATCGAGGTTGACCCTGTACAGCTGATCCCACTCGGCGAAGACCGCGGTCGATCCATTGTCGGAAACGGCCAGGTCCCGAATGCCATGTCCGATCGTGGTCTGGCCATCCAGAGGGGCGCGTGAGGTGATCTGGAGAAGTCCATCCTCATCGCTACCAGCTGGAAGCCGCCACAGATTGTTCTGTCCATCTCTGGATGACACGAACACGACATCTCCATTTGGTAGCGGGAAGGCGTGGCTGTCATTGGCTCTGTGCTGGGTCAATCTCCTGAAGCTGCCGTCATCACGCTGGATCGACCAGATGTCCTGGTTGCTGCTGCCGCGATAGCGTGGTCTCTCCATTGGAGCACCGCCCCTCGAGAACACGATCTGATCGTCGTTCATTCTGGGGGCGTCGCCTTTGGCGGACGTGATCGCTGTGACCGGGCCGCCATCGAGTGGAGCCTCGTACAGGCCGCTTTCCCGAAACAGTGATGGTTCTCGATAGCCCCAGAAGAGAATGGACTTCCCGTCCGGTGTGAATCCAGAGAGATACTGGTTTCGATCACTGGTCACCACCCGCTCGATGGGGCCTGTGGGAATGAGTCGTTGTCCGCGCATCTCGACAGGCATGACATGAAGGCTCGTCGCACCGTGACGATTGGATTCGAAGGCCAGAAGCGAGCCATCGGGTGAGAAACTGCTTCTGAGTTCATCGGATTCGTTCGAGGTCAGGCGTTCCGCATGCCCACCACCGGTTGGAACCGACCATAGATCACCACCAAGCGAAAACACGGTCATCGAACCATCTGGAGAAAGCGATGGATACTGGGGAAAGCCTGATGTTGAAGCGGCCATGGCGCCGCCACAGCTCAACAGGAGGCAGGAAACGGTGAACAGCAGCCTAATCATGGATCGTGTTCCTTGGCAGAAAGGGGTCTTAATGGGCTTCACAATGTAGGGGAGCGGCTGGTGATCGTGGTAGTCGGGCTGGAATTGATACCAACGACATTCCCGAGTTGCCCACGAATCGATCCAAGGGGGGCATTTGGTCGCCTTGGCCTGCCAAATCACTGATTCGAGCACCTTGATTAAGGTGCTCTTAACGAGTTGAAGAGCTGATAAACAGCGTTTTTATCGATTTAAAGCCGGTTCCTTCGACTTTAAAGAGTTTTCCAGATCGATGAGTAAAAGTCTTGACCTGACCTTAATAGGCTGGCAAGGTGTACTTAACCACTAAATCCACATGGAGAATTCCGTCTCCGGATCGAGTGGTGAGGAAAGAGAGATAGAGGGGAAATGAGTAAATCCCTTACAGATCAGGTTCGTATGTACCGCGCGACCAACAGCATCGCTGTTGTTGGGTGCTGAGAGCCTGTATTGCATGCATGCTTGCGTCGATAATCCTGGACGAGGGAGTTCAGGAGGCAAGCTTAAACCATGGTGAGTCCAATCCGGTAATCGACTCGGATAGTCAGGACAAGTTTTAGGATCCTTTGAGGAGGAGAAATTATGAAAATGCGAACGCTTACAGTTGCTAGCGTAGCAACGGTCACGGCAGTAGCCGCTGGCCTCGCAATGGGTGATTCAGTCACCCTCGATCTTGCTGGTGTTAACAGCAATGACAGCTTTGGTAGCCCATTCAACGAATTTTCCCTGCTGAATCTCGGCGATGTCACCATCACCGGAATCGGTTGGGACAACGTTGTCGGTAACGGCGATGATTCAGCCGTTTCATGGGGCAATGAGATGACAATGGCAGTCGTAGACGCCGGCGATCTCTCTGGAGTCTTCATCTCGTTCTTCCCAGAAGAGGGAAGCGCATCTGCTGGTGGCGTATGGGGCCCTGCTTCAAGCGGCGGCGTCATCGATCTGGCAGCACAGGGACTCGCATTCAACACGACCTCAGGTTCACTGCTGGTCGAGTTCTTCGAGTCTTATGATGATGGTGCAGACGCAACCGATGCTCACTACGAGTCCGGTACCGTCACCATCGAGTACTCGGTTCCAGCTCCAGGTGCTCTGGCACTTCTGGGTCTCGCCGGACTCGCTGGCCGTCGTCGTCGACGCGCCTGATAAGTGTGACCTGGACTTCGGGGGAATCTCCATCCTCTGAATCAAGTCCAAGACATGCTGAATCGATATCTTCCCACACCCCCTCGTCTTTCAGGCGAGGGGGTGTCTTTTTTGGCCTCTGTCTTCGGGCAATGGCTTAACCATTGTCAAATCAGGAGTTCGCACACAACCATTCCGATGGTCCGGATAACACGAATCATTCCTGAGCCATCACCGGGCTCCTTGGAGGATTGAGCGTGACCAGGACGGTATTCGGGGTAGGATGATGTGCTGTTTACGACGAGTCCGGTCAAGTGCTCATCGGTAATGACCGATGGCTGGACTTCAGGAACTCACGCTGATTTTACCCAGTGGATTCATAGACCAAAGAAGAGGAATTCCATGTCTCAGAAGCGAATCGTGGTTGGTGGTGGTGGCGGTTTCATCGGGGGACATCTCGTCAGCTCACTGCTTGCCCAGGGGCATTCAGTCCGCAGCGTCGACATCAAGTCGACTGACAACTGGTATCAGGTCCATCCAGACGCCGAAAACGTCGTGGCCGATCTCTCCAAACTGGAACATGCCGAAGCAGCCTGCGACGGCATGGACGAGGTCTATCAGCTGGCCGCCGACATGGGCGGGATGGGTTTCATCGAGAACAACAAGGCCCTGTGCATGTTGACGGTGCTCACAAGTACCCACATGCTCACGGCGGCTCGTGACAAGGATGTCAAGCGTTTCTTCTACTCCTCGTCCGCATGCGTCTACAACGCGGACAAGCAGAAGAGCGAGGATGTCGTGGCTCTGAAGGAGGAGGATGCGTATCCGGCCATGCCTGAGGATGGCTACGGGTGGGAGAAACTGTTCACCGAACGAATGTGCCGACACTTCCGGGAAGACTACGGAATGGATTGTCGAATGGCTCGATACCACAACGTCTACGGTCCGGAAGGGACCTGGGATGGTGGTCGTGAGAAGGCGCCAGCCGCCATCTGCCGAAAGGTCATTCATGCCAAGCATACCGGTGATCATTCGATCGAGATCTGGGGCGATGGTCATCAGACCCGTTCCTTCATGTACATCGACGACTGCGTCAAGGGCACCCAGGACATCCTCAACAGTGATGTGCTGGAGCCGATGAATCTCGGATCCGACGAGCTGACCACCATCAACGGCCTGGTCGACATCGTCGAGGACATCGCGGGCATCAAGCTCGAGCGTAGTCATAACCTCGATGCACCCAAGGGTGTGAACGGTCGCAACTCGGACAACACCATGATCATGGACAAGCTTGGTTGGGCACCATCCATCAAGCTTCGTGACGGCATGGAACGTACCTATCGATGGATTCATGATCAGTACATGGCCAAGAATGGCTGAGCATGCATCGTTGCAAGGCGGCTCTTTCTAGGACTGGTGCCTGGCTGGTTGCCTGAGGCTGCGCATGACCGGGGGTCCAGGCCGATGCTTGTTGTTGGAAAGGTCACATGAGCAAGTCCGCACGTACATCCAGAGTGCTCATGCTGAGTCAGGTATATCCACCGGATCCTGCCAGTGTGGGGCAGCATCTCCATGATGCGGCAGCCGAACTCGTTCGGCGTGGCCATGATGTCAAGGTGCTCGCCTCTGCGCGTGGATATGACGATCCGTCCATGAAATACGCTCGTCACGAGATCCGTGATGGCGTCCAGATCCGTCGGCTCCCGCTGTCATCATTCGGCAAGGGATCCATACCGGTTCGTGTGGCGGCGGGCATGGCCCTCATGCTTCAGGAGATCGTGCATGGCCTGTTCACACGGAACCTCGACAGCATTCTCGTCAGCACGTCGCCGCCGATGTGTCCGATCGCGGCCATGATCATCTCGTTCGTGCGCCGCAAGCCCATCACCTACTGGGTGATGGATCTCAATCCGGACCAGATGATCGAACTTGGCAAGATCAAGGAATCATCCTTCCCCGCGCGTGTCTTCAACTGGCTCAACCGACGGATTCTCAAGCGGTCTCGACGTATCGTCGCCCTGGACCGCTTCATGGCCGAACGTCTCTATCGCAAACAGGATGTGCGTGAGAAGACGGTCATCATGCCACCCTGGCCACACGACGATCATGTCGAGATGATCGACCACGCCGACAATCCCTGGCGCAAGGAGCATGTCGATGATGGCCAGTTCGTGGTCATGTACAGCGGCAATCATGGGTTCTCGACGCCTGTAACGACCGTTCTTCAGGCATCCCTGCAGATGCAGGACGTCGAAGGTCTGGAGTTCCTGTTCATCGGTGGGGGCGTCGGCAAGAAGGAAGTGGATGAGACGCTCGGGCGTGAAAAGCCGACGAACGTGAGATCGATGCCGTACCAGCCGTTCGACACGCTTCGTTTTTCACTATCCGCTGCGGATGTCCATCTCGTTTCGGTCGGTACTGATGTCGTCGGTGTCGTGCATCCCTGCAAGATCTACGGAGCCATGGCCGTCGGCAGACCGATACTGCTGCTGGGCCCGGATCCATGTCATGCTTCGGATCTGGTGCTGGAAAACGACATCGGCTGGCAGATAAGCCATGGTGATGTGGAGCGAGCGATTGAGGTGATCCGCGAGATTCAGGCGACGCCGCCCGAGAAACTCAGGGAAATGGGCCGGCGTGCCCAGGAAGTCGTTCGAAGGGATCTGTCGAAACAGGATCTCTGCGGTCGTTTCTGCGACGTCGTCGAGAACAAGGCGTGAACACATGAAGAAGTACATCTTCATCCAGAATGATCCCTTCTATCTGCCTCGCGTGCTGGACAGCGTGCTGGAGGTCTACGGGGACTCGGTCGTGGGTGTCAACATCCAGTCGGTCGCCCAGGGAAAGCGGACCGTGTTCGGTACCGCCATGGATCTTCTGAAGCTCTATGGATTCAGGTACTTCCAGTGGAAGCTGCGTCAGTATCTCTGGTGCAAGGTCAAAGCCAAGGTCGTCAACGGCTGGATGGGTCGTCTTACCAGGTGCTACAGCGTCGGCGCAGTGGCCAGAAAACACGGTGTCGAGGTGACGGAGGCCGTCAACGTCAACAGCGACGAATTCCGCTCCCATCTCCGCGAGCATGGCGTCGAATTCATCGTCTCCATATCCGGCACGCAATTCTATGGTAAGAGGCTTCGTGAACAGACCTCGGCAGGCATCGTGAATTGTCATGGCGCCCTGCTTCCGAACTACCGCGGTCTGATGCCTTCCTTCTGGACACTGGCC
>MDTG01386030.1_pt1 | contig 18711 bp, 20 predicted proteins | sample 811421 | NCBI WGS metagenome assembly MDTG01 (sample SAMN05326645, study PRJNA326480) | marine metagenome | isolation source: seawater | place: Pacific Ocean: South East | collected 2011
CTATTAACATTAGGATTCCATAGACTAGCTATTAATGGATTAACCAAATTATCTGATCAACCTATAACTATCAATGGTATTACACTTATTTGTAATGGAGAAATTTATAATTATAAACAATTATATGAAGAAATTAATATTATAAAGCCAATTACTAATTCTGATTGTGAAATTATTATTCATCTTTATAAACTTTATGGTATTGAACAAACTCTGACTATGTTAGATGGTGTATTTTCTTTTGTATTATGTGATAATAGTGATCTAGATACTGAACCTACATTATATATAGCTAGAGATCCCTTTGGTGTAAGACCTTTATATTCTTTTTCAGAGAGCGTTAAAGGATGGTATTCAGATAATATTATAGGTTTTGCCTCTGAACTTAAAGTTCTTTCTAATTTTATCACTTGTGGTCCTGATAATGATTATAATGCTCTACGTATTATTCCTTTTACACCAGGCACATATTCTAAATTTCAAAAAGCCTTTCTTATAAATTCTGAATGGAAAAAAACTATTTCTAATAAAAAATATCATAACATGATATCTTCTTCTAATATTTTTAATACTCCTAATAAAAATAATTTATTACAATCTTCAAATTATTATATGCAAACAATTATAGATAATTTAGATTATGCTGTTTCAAAAAGAGTTATTGGCACAACTGAACGCCCTATCGCATGTCTACTATCTGGTGGTTTAGACAGTAGTTTAATCACTGCTCTAGTTAATAAATATTATACTGGTGAATTAGAAACTTATAGTATCGGTATGATGGGTTCAGAAGATCTTAAAAATGCTAAAATTGTTGCTGAACATCTTGGTACTAAACATCATGAAATTATTTTAACTCCCGAACAATTCTTTGATGCAATTCCAGAAGTGATTGAAGCTATTGAAAGTTATGATACGACTACTGTAAGAGCTAGTGTTGGTAATTATCTAATCGGAAAATATATTTCTAATAATAGCAGAGCTAAAGTTGTTTTTAATGGTGACGGAAGCGATGAACTTACTGGTGGATATATTTATTTTTTAAAAGCTCCAAATAATATTGAATTTGATAGAGAATGTAGACGCCTTTTAACCAATATTCACACATTTGATGTCCTCAGATCTGATAAATCTATTTCATCTAACGGTTTAGAACCTCGCACTCCTTTTCTTGATAAAACCTTTGTTGATAGTTATTTAAATGTACCACTTGCATTACGCAATCCTAACTCCTCATATTGGAAAACAAAAAATATTAATCCTTGTGAAAAACTTTTCTTAAGAAAAGCAATCGGTTTAACTATGCCTGGTTTATTACCCGATTCAATCTTATATAGAACTAAAGAAGCTTTCAGTGACGGTGTTTCAGGTAATCAAGGTTCATGGTTTCAAATTATTCAAAATAAATTACAAGATATGACATTTCCTGAAACATTATATAGACATAATCCTCCTGTTACTAATGAACAAAAATATTATAGAACTATTTATGATAAATTATATCCTAATACAGCTACTGTAATCCCTTATTTTTGGATGCCAAAATATGTAAAAGCTAATGATTGTAGTGCAAGAACTCTAGATATTTATACTATTCAAATTGAAGAAGAAGAAAATAAAACTACTTCGTCAAATAATTTATTTACAAAATTATTAGGAGGTACATAAGATTTATGAATCAGTAAAATTTAAATCATACTCTTGGAATTCTCCATCAATACGCCTTCTACGCCGGACTGCAGCCTCGTCCCCGAAGAGGCGATTATGTAGCTGTACCTCCGATGGATCGCGAAGTTGTCTCCTATGCGACGTCGGATCTACTACTTGTCGTCTAAATGGACCCGCCCAATTTAAGAATTGTCCTCTTTTTAACCATTCATTTTTCAATAAATCATCTAATTCTCTAATATTATCTAAAATATCTTCACGAAGAATTTTCCCGTTATCTGTTTTCTGTTGCCGTTCTATAGACAAACGTGCTACTGATTTACCGCGAGTTCTTGCCATATATTTTAGTGCTCTATCTAATCTTAATTTTAATATTCCTGTCCTATTTAATGCATGTTCTAAATCATTAATATTCATTCTTGGTATTTTCTCTCCCCATTCTAAGTTATCTTTACCATAACCCGATAAATATTTATTAATATTATTATATGCCGTATCTACTTTATGGTGTGCTGTTTTAATTTCGCTTATTTCTCTTAAAAAATCTTCAAAGATGTCATCATCATGTACTAGCTCCAACGCTTTCGGGGCCTGTGCGACGGTGTGCTGGAGCTCTGCTAACGAAGCTTGATTCATACCAGGAGAGCCAATAGTAGGTAGTGGTGTGTTTACTCGCAACTGTGCGGCATATGAACCTCGTCTGTCCACTGGGACGACTGGTCCAAGATCTGAGTAAGCCCGCAGGTCAGGATCCCAGTCCTCTTCGCGCGTCCTACGCTTTCTCTTACGAGATACGTTACCCGACAGCTCACTGGTGCGCAGCCGAGGCAAGAAATCTGCCCGGGGTCCCGTTACTCGGGAAGGAAGGTCGCGTCTGAGGCTCCGTGCCGACGTCCTCCTCGTCGGACAGGGTGGTGTATCGCCCGCCCCACCACGTTTAATCCTTATTCTTCTCCGTTTTTTCTTATATCTTCTTGTTTTAACGCAGTGTTTCTTTGGTATCTTTTTACTGATGCGTTTCTTCCCGCCCTTTTTCAGAGTAAATTTTCCCATTATATATATCTGTTTATTAAATTCTTGGATATTTATAATATTTAATCAAAAGATGATGAGGATGATGGAGAAGGGAGAAGTGCTAGATTTGTACCTGGTCGTGTCCTTCTTGTAGTACGCTGTTGTACTCGTCTCCCATCAAATGGTGAAGGACTACGATGTGGACGATAAATTAAAGGTGTACCGTCCCGACGTCGTTTTGTCGTTCTTGTGAAACGGCCTGCTGGAATACTAAAACGAGGACGGGTAGGAACACTTAGCGCACGTATAACTGGCTCGCGACAAAGTGGACAGTCAACGTTTCTTGTTGAGGTATGTCTTTTCATATTATCTAAACACTCTCTACAGATATTGTGTCCACAATCCATTTCTTGTGGAATACATTTTTCTCCCATTATACGTGTACGTTCCGGTAGTTCATCTCCTGGTAAACTATCTATAATAGATGAATCCTCATCCCTCATTTTTTTTGAAATAAGATGGAACAATGAAGGTACTTTGTCTCCATATTTATTTAAACATACAGGACAATTTGTATCCATTGATAGTCTTGTACGAGATCTATTTCTCTCTACTTTATTTTCCATCTTCAATAACCTTATTATATCTGCGCTTGTAGTTAGGAGATCCATATCCCAAATAAGTGATGCTTTTTCAAAATTATATGGTCCTTTTATATCTCCCTTAGGACCTTGACTGAGTTCCAAAATATCTACAGGATCAATAAAATCATAATCATAATGTTTTCCCATATAGTCTTCTATTCTATTAAGAAGCTCGATTTTGGGTGCATTACCTAAATCGTTTTCTCTTAAAAGGTCATTAATATCTTGTCTAATATAATATTCCTCTCTGTTCGTTGATGGAAGTATACTATAAATGCCGGTTTTACCACGCAGAGAACCATAGATACTTCCACCATCTTCTATATGCTCTTTAACTGCGTTCAAAAACATACTACGCGCTTCTTCTAATTTTGATATCAAATTCTCTGATATAATTCCTGGATTTTCACTCGAAATTCCTGCTATCCATCTAATCCAAGGTACAGTATCGCTTTGTGAATTAATAAGAGAAATTCGGGCTTTTCGCAACTGCTTCTCTGTTTGCGCACTACCTCCTTTTTTAACTCTTGATCTTCTCTCTTTCTTCTTATTTTTATTAGATTTTTTTTTATGCTTTTTTAATGTAGTTTTTGGCATTATATATATTTAATATATAAGATATTTATATATGGCAAAAAATCTTAATAAATTACACCAAAATTTTTTTTATTATGGATTATATTTATCTTACATTCTTTTTTTTATTGCGTTTACAGGTATAGTATCAATATCTCCTGAATATTTAACCACTTTGGATAAAATTTTAAAATTTTATACAGCAACATTTTTAATAATTAGATTTAATCCATTTATAACAATAGGTGGTAAAAGTTGTGAAGATTTAGAATTTGATAAAAAGGTTGCTTTTACAGCTGGAATGTTTATGTTTTTAACTTTAGCAGCTACTGATTTAGCTATGAAAAATCTTGATATTAATACCGCTTTAAAAGAGGTAAAAAATATTAAATAATATTAATATATATGTCAGATATACTACCTGTATCACACCCAGACCTAGGTGTTGAGGAGTCCAAGGAGGAAATCAACGATCCAATGGATATAATAAATATCACTCCAGCCGCCGGGCCACCGGAATTCGAGATGCCGTCGAGGACGCCTTTAGCGCCGCCCCCGGGCTTCCCGTCGAGGACGCCTTTAGCGCCGCCCCCAGGCTTCGAGCTTCTAGACGCGACGCCTTTAGTGTCGCAAAAACGTCAAAGAACAAACAGCGGGCTCCTGGTGACTCCAAAAGCCGCGGACTCCCGCGTTCGCGGACAGCCGCCGTCGAGACCACAAAAAAGACCGCGGCCAATACCGGTTACACCGTTAAGTCCGGTTACACCGTTAAGTGACCGAGACGCCGCTAATACGGCACCGTTAAGTCCGGTTACACCGTTAAGTGACCGAGACGCCGCTAATACGGCACCGTTAAGTGACCGAGACACGCGCGCCGGGCCTGGGCGACGAAGTAGGAAGCGAAAACCCAAGAGCCGCCGGTCAACTCAAAAAAAGGCGAGTAAACCTCAAACTCCAAATGAGCCCTTCATGCTCTGTCAAAATAATGATGCTGGTGAATTTATTAAAGAAGAAATTAATAATTTACTAAAAACATACATATACGCGGACGAACACCAAATTTTTGATTTGGAATACCAGGCGCGTCCACGCCGCCCGCCCAGCGGCTACGATCGCTGCCGTGAATTTTTTCTCAATTCTTATGATTATCACGATATTATACCTTGGATACATATTCATGTGTGGAGCATGGACAAGAAAGGAGAAAACAATCTTCCGTGCATTGCGGAACCTTGTGGTTACGGTATAACTTTTTTTCTAAAACTACCTGATAGTAAATATATAGAATTGCGTATAAATAAATACCCATTCGGCAAGGGGGCCAGCCGGGACCCTGTGTACGAGTATAAAAAAATAAAGTACACAGATGCGGTAACCAGGATAGATCTGGAATTTAAAGATAAAATAATGGAAAGAGATAAAGAAATGATAAAATCTATACGCGCCGGCACGTATCAAGGAGTGGGACGTTCCCGCAAAGCGCGTGGCGAGATGGTCGATGGCGAACCATTCTTAAGTGAATTTATTAAAGGTGCCGTCGATGACGACCGAACTGAAAAAATATTACTAGATATTGTGACGTATTATTACCCAAATATCCCTAAGTGGACGGAGCGGAAGAAGACCACGTTCATAAAAAAACTGAAAAAGGACATTGAGGAAAGTAAAATAAGAGAACTATTAAAAGACTTAATAGATCTTCTTGACAAATATTGTGGTGTAAATTGTAACGAGGTTTCTCCGAAAATAGAAGGTGGACGGAAAACAAGAAAAACAAGAAAAACAAGAAAAACAAGAAAAACAAGAAAAACAAGAAAATATAATAAAAATTTAAATATAAGAAGGTATAAAAAGTAGAATTAATAAGATATAAACATATTACTTTAAAAATAATATGTTTGTTAATAATTATAAAAATGGTTATTGTAAAGATTTAGATATAAGTTCCTATAATGGTATACCTAGGAAATTTTCTCATATTCAGCATAAAATCTTTAAAGACTGGGAAATTCCACCATGGGATCTTCATATTTTTAAAGATAAATTATTAGGAGAAGGTAATTTTGGTAAAGTGTATTTAGCGGAATGGAGAGATACTCTAGTTGTTGCTAAGGTAATGCATGAGCATCTTGGAGAACAGGAAAAAAATTTACTTTTAAAAGAATTTGAAACTATGAGTAAAATGCATCATCCCAATATAGTACAACTATTTGGATACATTGATGAACCTTTTATTATAGTAATGGAATATTTTGAACAAGGTAATTTATTAGACAGAATTAATAAACTAAAATTATCGCAAAAACAAAAAATTTCATTAGAAATAGCTAGAGGTATGAGATTTTTACATGAGAGAAAACCACATAACATAATGCATAGAGATATCAAACCTACAAATATTTTATTAACAAAATCTTTAAGAGCAAAAATAGCTGATTTTGGATTGGCTCGAGTTGATAAGTTTACAGAATCTAATTTAAATAACTCTGATTCTCACAATAATTTAACAACAGAAGTTGGTACTAAAAGATATATGGCTCCAGAAATTTATCAAAGAGAGAAATATAATAAAAAAGTTGATATCTATGCGTTTGGTCTCTTATTATATGAACTATTTGAAGATGTAAGATATGTACCGGGACAATGTTTAACTTTTAAAAAATCTTCTAGATCTTTACAAAGTTTTATAAAAAAAATGGTCAATAATAACCCCGACATGCGACCAGATACAGCTTCTATTTATAGAGAATTATCTAATATATTTGATGTTAAATATAAATATATATGGTTTTGTTAGGTATAAAGTATTTTAATTTTTTAACTCTTATAATAGTTAAAAGACGTAAAGCTAATGATATAGATATATAAGATGCATTTAGCAACTCTACCTGTTTGGATAGCCTATTCATTCTTTAATTATAATATCCCCAATGAAAGTGTCCTTAATGTAGCATATCCCTCAGCTATTTCTTATTATTTTATTACAGTTCAATCTCAAAATAATAATTATGAATATTCGGGAAAATTTTTAAATGGTGAATATGTATATCAGTCATCATTAACAGTTTATGATACAAACGGATATATTGATAATAATTATAAGATAAAAAATAATAATAATACCTTAAAAGAATTTGTACTTAACGTTAAAAATGAAGAAATTAAATATATTGTAATCAGATATTATTGTAACTTAAATAAATATAATCTTCAAGATTATATTAATAATTTACCTGTTATTAGAGATATAAAATTAAAATGTGTTTTACCATGTGCTGATCAAAATATACGTAATAATGTAAGTGAAAAAATACTATACCCTTTTTATGATAAAAATTTAAATAAAACAATTCAGTCCACATTTTCAGAATTTTTTTATTCTACTGATTCATTTGGACTTTTTCCTGATATTACACATTTTTACTTGTTTGCTAGACCAGGAGACGGTAAATTATTTAAAATATCTGGTAAATTTATTCAAAATAAAACTTATCCATATGCTGATTTTATAACTATTGTTGGCAATGGAACGAAAACAGAAAATGGTATTCCATTTTATGATTTTCGATTAGACCATAATAACAATTATATAATATATGTGGCTACTCCAGATATTAGTGAAAGTTATATAGAATATATTGTTCAATCGACTAACAATATAATTTTAAGATGGAATAGTATTGAAAATATAGGTTTAATTTTTAGAATGATAACATATAGTCAAGATGGTATTGTTAATTTTAATAAAACTATGACACCGTTTGAAACTAAAGAAAAAATGATTTCCGGATTTTATCCTATATTTGAAAAAATATTATGATTTTAAACGTTTTGTTGTATTTTTTAATTTTCTACGACGGCGTTTCGTTTGACCACTTTTATTTTTCTTAAAAAAATCGTCTAAATACATTATTATTTTTTTGCTTATAATTTTATCAATGATTTCATCTTCGGGATTTTTTTCTTTAACAGTAAAGTTGTATTTTGACATAAAATTTATTATAAATTCTACAAATTTATCATGCTCATCTAATAATTGTTTTTTTTTATAATATCTCTCTGCCATATCCTTAAAAGGTATATGATAAATATATGGTTTGACGTTAATATAAAAAACTTTTTCACCTTTCATCAATGGGTGATATTGATCATCTAAAAAACATATTTCTGTATCTAATGGTAAATTAGTACAATTAATTAAATCAAATATACTTTTATTATGACTATTACGTCCAACTTCTACAATTTTTCCTTTAACTTTAAAAGCTGCTATTATTTGATCAAATGTTTTATTTTCAGTTTTTAAATCAATATATTTACATATATTTTCACACCATGTTCGTGGACCTTGATTATTTGTATAAATCATTATTTTACTACATTCAGCACATTTTTTTTTATCCAATAAATATTTCAGAATAGATATGATATTTGGTCTTAAAAATTCAGGATATATATCTAATATTTCAAAGAATTCATTATCATTAATATTTTGTCTTTTATATGCTGATAATGCGTCACAAAACATACCTAATTCAACAAAGTTCCCTAATGTTTCATCAAGATCGAATACCACAATTTTTTTGGGACAAGACATATTTATTAGTGAGAAAAAACCTTTATTATATATATCAGCGAAATGTATCTATCTAATAAAGATTATTTAGATATCTTAAATTATTATAAAATAGAATCAAAAAACTTAAATAAAAAACAGATTAAAAAAAGTGCCGAAAATATTCTAGCTAACAAATTATGTAGATGTATAAAAAAGAACGATGATTATCCAAAAAATGAATCAAAAGCAATAGCTATATGTAAAAAATCTATTCTTAAGAATAAAGATCTTAAAATTTATGATTTTAAATGTAAAGGTAAAGCTAAATTAATTTCCAAAAAGGGAACAAATAAAAATTTAGCAAAAGTTAAAAAGCGAAAAACTCGACGCCGTTAAGTTATTCATTTAAATAATCTAAAGCAGAAAGTATTACTTGTTCTTGCTCTGATAATTTTTGAAATATTAAACACTCCTCCATATTAAATTGAAAAAAACGATTTATATTATTTTTACAAATTATTTTAATACCATTATCTACTTTTATATCACATACTAACCCACCATTTGATAGTGTTATATTATCTGGATTTTTCAGTGATATCCACCTTATATATGAACCAAAACGGAGTTCTGGCAATTCATCAATATATCTATACATTTTTAAAGATTTATGATATGATTTTAATTTTTCTCGACTCAATCCAATTTTTTGTAACATATCATTTTTTATACTTTTTATTTTTTTATGATCAATATTCATAATACTTTCATTATCTTGATTATCTAATGCCTTCATTAATCTAGTAATATCTAATTCAGTCATTATATAATATAAAATGATAGATTTATATTATATATTTAGAATTGTTAGTCTTCAGGGAAAAATCTACCAGTTAAACTAGCTTTTTGATTAAAAGATAAGTTACAAGTATCTGTATTTGATAAAGTTATACAATTAAATGTAAATCCTTTTGTATAGTCTGCTCTTACATTTGGATCTACCATATAAAAACTTGAATTATTAAAAAATATTGCTAAGGGACTGGTACCCCAACTATCATTTTCAGAATAAAAAAATCTCCAGGGCAAGATATCCTGAGTTTTATTGAAAGTATTATCATTGGGGATGATAGAATTATTTTTTATTGTTCTACATACATTATTTTTATCATCAGGAGTCCAATTATTAATATATGATACCCATTCACAACCGCTTTGAATAAATCGTGCGTCTTTTTGTGGATATCCTGCCAGTTCTGCTGCTAAACCTGTTGGAGGTGTCATAATTAGTCCGGGTGTTGTAGTTGGTTTGTCATCAGGGTCGGATGATATAATCCCAACTCCCAACAAATAACAGCCAAATAATGCTAATTTGTCACATTTACAATATAGGCCACCATTAAATTGGCAATCTAAAATACTTACTTTACCGTTATTATTAAAGGCGCAACATGTATAGTCTGGTGTAGATGCTCCAAAAGCACGAGTACTAAAACTACAACTCTGAACAAATGTATCATTAACATTTGGTAATAAGAATTGGGTTGAAAAGTATGCAACCGGCGTCTCTATAGTTTTGGGCATTACATAAGTCATTACATTTGTTTGTACCATAAAAAATCTAGACATAGCCGGTGTATTAATATAAAATAATGGTGTATTCAGTTTTGTATCTGGTAATAATGATTTTCCTTTATTATCACCTGTTGTAACAATTGGTCCTTGCTCTAATTCAATCCATACATTTATTATTTCAACTTCTGGTCTTCTAGTTACAGTCCAGTTATTTAATAATTGAACATCAGCACCCGATTCTTTAATTAAATAAGTATTTAATTCTTTATTAAATATATCTATTGGTTCAACATAAATAGGTGCGATTACTGGATCCTCTTCTTTTGTAGGATAGTATAAATTTATAGATAATCTACCTATCCAAAATAGATTATTTAATATTAATCTGTTATCGAATTGTAAAGAATCTTCTGTTTCGAGAATAGAAAGATTTTCAATTATAGGTAAAGCACCTAAATTAAATACATTAAGTGTACAACTACCTCTTATTGTTGATGTTCCCTGACCAACACCATATAAACCAAATCTTCCAATATATGTATCTTCTCTCCCTATATTTAATAACAAAATATCTTCACTATAAGCATTTCCTATATCTGTTAATTTTCTTTTACCATTTGGCATAACCCATGTGGTTCCATTTCCGAATATGATATCAATATAAGAAATATAATTAATATTATGTTTTGTAATAAATTCATTTAATGATTTTATTCCATCGTATAATGAATCAAAACCAATCTCTCCATTTTTATCTACTATATTAATAGTTTTACTCTTAGATTCATTAATATTATTTTCTTTATTTAATACTAAATATCTAATAGTAATTGTTGTTTTACCAAAAACAATGTTTTGTTTGTCTAATTTCCGTGTATTACAGATTTTTGTGAGATCACAAGAAAAACATTCCATTTTATATTAGATGTAATAAGAATTCTTATAGTTATACGTATTGAAACAATATAATAATAATATACTATTATTATTATTTACATATGTTCATAAATAATAATAGTACATTCAGTTATAAATCTTATGAATATGTTTTAATAGAAAACCTTCTTTATTTATTCAGTCTAATTACATTTTTTTGTATATTTATAATATACATTTGTTCTCCTGTAGGAAGGCAATATTAAATATATATTATTATTTTGAACTTAAAGAAAAAAAAATTTTTTTTTTGTTATTTTCAAAACTATTCTCGGATTTTCAAAAATGGACAAATATAAATGTCCAATTTCTAATATTTCACTTTACTTTTAAAACACAAAAAAATAAAAAAAAAGTTTTAGATGATAATAGTTTGATTTTTAAAATTACAAAAAATTGTTTGTTACCAAAAGAATTTTTTGTTAAAATAATTTAAGCATATTTTCTGTTGCCAATATAAGCATATTTTAGCAACGCAAAATATGAAAAAATATGCGCCAAAATTTGAATGTAAAAAATGTGACTATAGATGCTCTAATAAATTTTTATATGAGCAACATCTATCAACCCAAAAACATAATCGGCAACTTTTGGCAACGCTTGGCAACGCAAAATATGCTCTCTACATATGTGAGGCATGTGGAAAAGAATATAAGCAAAGATCAGGATTATGGAGGCACAAGAAGAGGTGTAATAGTGAAGTTGCGATTATTACAAAAGAAAATTCAGATTTAAAAGCACTAATGCAACAAATGCTAACTGGATTAAATAATGATGGTGTTATAAAAGACCAAATGATGGATCAAATAAAAGAACAAAATAAAATAATCCAAGATATGATACCTAAATTAGGTAATAACAATAATAATAAATTTAATATTAATGTTTTCTTAAATGAACAATGTCGGGACGCAATTAATATGAGTGAGTTTATAGCATCTTTAAAAATTCAGTTAGAAGATCTGAATTATACAAAAACAAATGGACTAATAGAAGGAGTTAGTTCTATTCTTGTTAATGGTTTAAAACAATTAGATACTTATAAAAGACCTATCCATTGTACGGATATGAAACGCGAAATATTATATATTAAAGATAATGATGAGTGGGATAGAGAAAATGGTAAGGAAATATTAAAAACTGCTATTAGTAATGTGGCAAAAAAACAACGAGACGCTATTGCTGATTGGGAGAGAGCTAATCCAAATTGGGCGGCTACAGAAATTGGAAAAGAAGAATATATAAATTTGGTTCGTTCTGTTATGAAAGAAGTAAATCATACACCTGATGAAAATAAAATAATTAAAAGTATTGCAAAAGAAACTATAATTGAGAAATAAATTATAGTACTATATATAGTATGGTAGTAACTAAAAAAAAAGGTATTAAATTACGTAAAACCAGGAAAAAATTAAAAAATATGAGTGATGTTAAACCAGAAATAGTGACAATAAAGGGTTACAAAATACTATTATTACCAAATAAAAATAATACAATAAATATTAAAGCGTATATAAATAATGGATTTATAACAGAAACTAAAGAGACATCTGGGATAAATCATTTATTAGAACATGTATTGTTTAGTGCTTGGAAAAAATGTAATAATAAACCATGTGACCAGTTATTTTGGCATAATGGTATAACTGGAAATGCAACTACAAGTGATAATATACTAACTTATTATATTGAGGGATTAAATGATAAAATAGATATGTTATTAGAATATATTATAACTATTACAACAAAACCTTATATTACCAAAGATTTATTAGAGGCAGAGAAAACGCCAGTATTAAATGAAGAATTAATATTAAAAAATAATAGAGTAACAAATTTGTGGGATCTATTAGCAAAAAACTTATACTCTAAAGAAGGATTGAAATATATGTATGATTCTGAAAATCATATTAAAAATCTAAAAAAATTAGATTTGAAAAAAATACGCGAAGTATTTAATAAGTATTATACACCAAATAATATAATATATACGGTAAGTGGTGATTATAATAAAAATAAATTATTAGGTATATTTAAAAAATTTTTACCAAAAAATAAATATAATAAGTCCATTATTAATAGAGATTGCTTCAATAAAAACAGAAAAAAATTACTTTTTGATAAAGATAAAACAGCTAAAACCGGAACAATATTATATGTTTTTCCAGTAGAATTATATAGAGGAGATAAAAACTTGTTAAAATTATATGTAGCAATATCTAGCTTAAATCATTTACTTCATAAAACTTTAAGATATAAATATAAGGTAACATATAGTATACATATAAATATTAACACTACCGCATGTGGAACCTTAATAACAATTAAAACAAATAGTCAATGTAAAAATATAAAAAAAATATATAAAATATTAGATTCAGAAATAGAAAAATACAAAAGAGAAGGAATATCAGAAAAATTATTATTTTCAGAGAAAAAACTCTACTTATATAATTATATTAATAATTATAATAATCCTCATACATTAGCCGATTTTTATGGTTATAATTATATTCATCAAATTAATAATAATATTGTAAAATTACATAGTATCAAAGAAGCAAAAAATATTATATTAGATACTACTGTAGATGAAATAAAAAATTTATTTAAATTAGTATTTAATAAATCAAAAGCAGTTAAAGCTTATCAATGTAGTACCAGAGAATAAATATAATAATAAAATATATATGAATGATTTATTATTATTTGCTTTAAATGGGGGGGGTTGGTCACTAAGTCATATTCTTGAAAAATATTCTATAGATAAATTTGGTCCATATCAGTTTTTATTAATAAAATTTATGATTGGTGGAATAATAGTTACACCATTATTCATCTATTGTTATTATAATAATAAAGTTCCTAAGTTATATAAAGATAATATTTTAAAGGAAGCAATAATATTAGGTATTATAGCAACTTTAATAACATTATTAGCTATATCATGTTTATTTATTTTGTTATCCAAATATGGTCCTGCGTTCGTTATTCCTATTAGTCAATCTATTTCACTTTTATTAACAACACTTTTATCGGTTATTATTTTGGGAGAGAAAGTTACTATTGATATGTTAATGGGAGTATTTTTTATAATTGTAGGAATATGCTTTATTTATAGAAATAAATCTAAAATATATAAATAAAATTGAAATCATTAATAAGTTAAAATAAATAATAGTATAAATAATGTCAAAAAATTTGCCTGTTCAATTAGGATTATGTTGCTTAAATACAGAAATGAGAGCACAAAAACCTTCTGTCTTTTCATCAAGAAAAATGATTATTAGAAAAATAAAAGAGGATGGAATAGATGCTTTAAAGGAAAAAATTATACAAAATTTAAAGGATACGTTAAAACTTATGGATTGGAATGAAAATAATGGAATTAAGGTATTTCGTTTAAGCAGTGAATTATTTCCTCATAAATCAAATAAGCAAGTTGAAAATTATACATATGATTTTGCGTTAGATTTATTAAGGCAAATAGGAGAAAAGGCAAAAAAATATAATCAAAGATTAACATTTCATCCAGGTCAATATAATGTAATAGGATCACCAAACAGGAATAGTTTCTATCAAACTATTAATGATTTGTCATATCATGCTGAAGTATTAGATTTAATGGGTATGGACCAAAATTCCGTATTAGTAATACATGGAGGGGGTGTATATGGTGAAAAAAATACTACGATAGAAAGGTGGTGTTATCAGTACAAAGAAATGCCTCAAAGTGTTCAAAAAAGAGTTGTATTAGAGAATTGTGAAAAAAATTTCTCTATAATAGATTGTTTAAAAGTTTCAAAGATATTAAATATTCCCGTTGTATTTGATACTCATCACTTTGCTTGTTATAAATTATTACATCCAAATGAAACATTTAAAGAACCAAGCGAATATATACCTGAAATACTAGAAACATGGACAAGACGGAATATTAAACCGAAATTTCATGTTAGTGAACAAGGGAGTGGAAGATGTGGACATCATAGTGATTATGTTGAAACAATTCCAGAATATTTGCTTGAAATACCAAAAAAATATAATATAAATATCGATATAATGATTGAAGCTAAAATGAAAGAGCAAGCGATAAAAAAATTGTATAAGAAATATCCGTTTCTTAATTGTTTAAAGAAAAAGAAAAAGTTAAAATTAAATATAGTTAATAAAATACCTGGTTATGGTTGGAGTAATTATCTAAATGAAGAAGCAGTAGCTAATGTATAATAGACTATTAAATAATTTATAAAAAATGATCCAATAATAATTGTTAATTGAAACAAATCATTGTGATATAAATTTTTATTTATATATGTTTCATCAAAAGGAAATACGAAAAAATAAATTAATAGTAAAAGACAACCAATTAACGTTTCAATACTAATACTGAGTTTAATATATTTTGTTACTAAATAAAAGATAACCAATTTATAAAAATTAATAATTAAAATAATAATACCGGTTTTAAAATCGGATTTCAAGCTTAACTCCTTTTTAAAATTTTTATATAGTAAATTATTTATTTTTAAACTACCTATATTACTTATTTCAAAAAATACCCCCCCAATTAGATATCCAAATATACTAGCTATTAATGGTATATAAAGTATTTTACACAGATATAAAAATAAATTTCTAGATAATAATTTTAATTTATATAGTATAAAAAACCCTGTATATAATAATCGTAATTGCGCGGAAAATGTCTTAAGATGTCCAAATAAAGCATATAACAATTTTAATAACAATTTTAATAACATATATTATGTTATGAATAAAATTTATCATATTTGTAATATATAAGATGGTAGTTGATATAGTATCATTAGTATCAGTTTTATCATCTTCCTTTATATCTATAATATCTCAGATTCAAAATTCAAAATGTACTAGAATCAACTTTTGTGGTATTAAATGTGACAGAACTGTTGTTAAAGAAACTGAGGAGAGAGGAATAAATTAATATAATAAAACTATAATAAAAACAGTTTATTATAGTTATATATTATGTCTTGTTCGAAACCAATAAAGACAAATTCTAATAAAAATTTAAAAAAGATTTTAGTTGTAGGAGATGGCGGAGTAGGTAAAACAAGTCTTATAAATGCTTGTTTTAAATATGATGATTTTGAGAAAAAATATAAACCTACGTTTGGAATTGATGTTCATAAAAAAAATAATTATGTAATATGTGATTTTCCTGGTCAAGAAATGTTTTCCCAAAATTGTCGGGATTTGAGTAATATAAATCTATGTATTATTATGTATGATGTAACAAATAAATTAAGTTATAAAAATATAAATCTATGGAAAAAAAAGGTATTAGATGAATGTGGTGCTGATAAATTTATAATAATTGGAAATAAAATAGATCATAATAATCAAAAGATAAATGATGAAAATACAATTAATATTTCAATTAAGAGAAGACATAATATATTAAGACTTTTACAAGAGATAGATTGTATTTAGCCATATCTAGACCTCATTTCAGAATAACTTAATTGTCTACCAGATTTATCATCAGTAAACATATGCTTTATAGCAGCTTTTGTACCTTCGTTTTGGAGTACATTCAAAGCATTTTGATTTCTTTTATCCATATTATTTTTAATACAACATTTACATTCACGGTTTTTTTTATTATTAAAATATTGTTGAAATTTCTGAGCAGTATTTTTCTTAGCATTAAATTTAGCTTCTATAGCTGCCAATTTATCAATTTCTAATTTTTTAGCCTCTAATTTTTCTTTCACAATTTTTGTATCAATCAATTGTTCAATTTGACATTCTGCTAGTTGTTGAATTTTAGCTTGAGACAAACCATTTTTATATGTTTGTTCATAATATAATTTTTCACAATATGTTCCACCATTTTCATCATTAACTTTAATCCAATCTCCACTATTGAAAATGTATTCTCTTGTGTTAGACGGAAAGTTACCACGTTCCATTGTCCAATTTACATCAGCTACACGCATTTTAGGCCAGTTAGTCTCTAACCACGCTTTACCGCCACTATATTCAGATATACTAGAGTGATTCATCTCGTTTTGATTATATTCCGACATGTTGATTATATTATAATTATAATTAATATATTCAATTTTATATTTAAATATAATTATATACTAATCAAATGATTGATAATATATCAAATTATATAGAACAATTTTCATTAGTGTTATTTTATATAAGTTTTTTTGGATTGTCAGAAGTTTATGTGAAATCAGCGAAATTAACAAAAACACAACAAATTTTATATTATTTTTGTATATTATTTTTAGCGTTTATTTTAATGTATTCTATTGATATATGTTAAATATATTTATGATAGTAAGATATTAAATAAACCCATAAAAAAACCAATAGTACCAAAACCAAGACATATTGATTTTATAATATAATTATTAATAAGAATTTTAGTTAAAATTACAAAAACTCCTGATAAAAATAACATACATATACCCGAACAAATACCGTATTTACAAAAAATAGTTCTATATACGAATTGGTGTTCAGGGGTATGAGTAATAACATTTATTTTTCTACAAACTACACATGTGGGTTTTGCTAATTTAATATGCCATTCATAATAACAAGTTTCACAGATCGTGTGTCCACATTTCAGTTTAATAAATAAACAATTATCAGTATATTTATCTAAAAAACACACAGGACATAATTCATTTAACATAATAATAATAATTATAATATTTTTATTATGTTTTAATCACAATGTTTACCAACTTCAGGAGTATAGACACCTTGTGCTGTTAATGCTGCTGCTGTACAACCAACAACAATAATAGTCATAATCCAACCACATATACACTTACCAAGAATTTTAAGATTAACACCACTGCATGAACGTGGGTCTTCAAGAGCGGCTACACCGATAGTGGCACCAACTTGACAATGTGTAGTAGAAAGGGGTATTTCAAGTCTACTTCCAGTAATAATAACAATAGCAGAAGCAAGTTCAATAGCACAACCTCTAGATGGTGTTAATTTACAAAGTTTAATTCCAATTGCGTGAAGAATTTTATATCCATAAATAAATAAACCAAGTGAGATACCTACACCTCCAATACCTAAGATCCAATATGCTGTAACGTCATTAAAAGAATTTTTTTCATCAACCTCTCCGCTTTTTCCAATCATATAAATAGCCATAAATGGTCCGATAGCATTAGCGACATCATTTGCGCCGTGACTAAATGAGTCGCATATGGCAGTAAAAACTTGTAATGATTTAAAATACTCTTCTGTTGTATCATCAAAAACTTCGGCATTTTCATGAATAGAATTAACTCTTTCATCAGTAGTTACAATATCATTTAAGTTAACACTTAGAGAATTATTAATATATGTTGTAAATCCCCAAAGATTTCTAGAATTATTAATTTCTCGGGTACCCTCTTGTCTCTGAAGTATTTGTTGTGGGATATTTTCTTCCATTTCAATGGCTTGTAAATTATTAGATTCTAATTCTAGTCTATCTTGAATATTGCTTTCAGCATTATATCTGATTTTTGGTAAAAATGGTATAACTAATATTGCTACAGAACCACCAATACCAAAGGACCAAAAGCACGCAATATTAAGAGGAGTTTCATGTAATCCAAGTCCTTTTGCGCCTTTGTAAATAATAAAGAAAGAATTAAGTGTAACAGTACCACCAATTAAAGCAGGAAATAATATTGTAGTTCTTGATATACTATATCTAGAACGTAA
>MDTG01029876.1_pt1 | contig 18710 bp, 21 predicted proteins | sample 811421 | NCBI WGS metagenome assembly MDTG01 (sample SAMN05326645, study PRJNA326480) | marine metagenome | isolation source: seawater | place: Pacific Ocean: South East | collected 2011
AGGACCGGGATGGACGTACCACTGGTGGACCGGTTGTAGCGCCAGCTGCAGTGCCGGGTAGCTAAGTACGGACGAGATAACTGCTGAAAGCATCTAAGCTGGAAACTCACCTCAAAACTAGTTCTTCCCATAGAGTCGTGGTAGACCACCACGTTGATAGGCTGGGTGTAGAAGTGCGGCAACGCATGTAGCTAACCAGTACTAATAACTCAATTGGCTTGATTTATGCACTGAAAAAAATTTTTAAATTTTGATTTTATTATACCATTTTGAAGTAAAACCAATTGATTTATCATCAATTAAAAGATCGTAAGATGGTTTACCCATTAAAAGTTTGTTGTACTTAACATTCCATTTTTTTAATTGATTATATGTAAGTTTATAACCTCTTTTTTTTGCCAAAGTAGGATTGTCTTTTGATCTTCCCATATAACGAGATGTATAGATTAATATATAATTTCCTTTTTCATACAGTTTATTAACTAGTTTTATTGCAGACTTAATTGGAGTAGAATTTTTGTAAAAGTTTGACTTTGTTTTGCACAATACACCATCTAAATCGAAGCAATATCTTTTTTTATGTTTAGATAAATTTAATTTTTTTTCCATCTTTAAAAAATTGTTTTGATGTTTCCTGAGAATAAATATTTAAATTTTTGTTATATAAATTTAATTTATTTATTAAACTTTTATCTAAAGTAATAATATCACAACCTAAATTTTTTGCTTCATAGAAATTATATATTTCTCTAGCACTAGCCCATAAAATTTTTACTTTATTTTTTTTTTGGCTTTTTTTTAAAGCTAAATTTATAATTTTTACTGGGCTTTTGCCAGTATCAGCTATTCTTCCTGCAAAAATAGAAATTATACAATTTTTTTTTGTATCAATATTTTTAAATATATTAACAACTTGTTTTTCAGTGAAAACAGCTGTTATATTTAGTTTACAACCTTTTGCTTGAAGTTCTTTTATAATTCTAATGTTGCTTCTGCCTTTAGAATTAACTACAGGGACTTTAATATAACAATTTTTTGCATTTTCTTTAAGCCATTTAGCTTGTTTTAAAATTTTAGATCTATCATCCGCTGTTACCTCAAAAGAAATTGATTTTATGCCTACAATTTTTTTACATTTAAATACAAATTCTTTATAATTATTTATTTTGGATTTTCTTAAAAGACTTGGATTAGTTGTAAATCCACTAATATTTCTTTTTTTTGCATAATTTTTTATATCTTCTAAAGATCCACTATCTAGATAAGTTTTCATTTTTTTATAATCTCCATTTAAGTGGTTATTTTATAGTCTTTTTAAACATAAACAATTATTTTAATTCTACAATTCTTTTTTACTATCATTACTATAGATTTCATATTACTTATTCATAATTAGTTAAAATGCTTTAACTATTATGTCTATTTGTTTAGAAACAAATAAAAATTTTTATGATAAAAAATATATTAATCTTTGGAGTAACCAGTGATTTAGCAAGACCAGTGTATTTAGATTTAAAATCTAAAAAAAATTATAAAATATTTGGAACATATAGAAGTAAAAATAGATTGAGAAAATTTAAATATTTTGACAATTCTCAAAATTTATTTAAATGCGATTTTTTAATTGAGAAAGATATAATTAATTTAAAAAATATTTTTAATAAAAAAAAAATAAAAATCGATATTATCTTAAATTTTTGTAGCATTATTGGTGAAGCATCAATTATTGAGAAATTAAACTTTGATAATTTTTATAAAACATTCAAAATTAATACAGTAGCAACACTAATGATTTTAAAATATTTTGGAAATTTGATGAGAGCTAGTAAATCTTCATTAATTTTAAATTTTTCTGGGGGAGGAGGAACTGGACCCATGCTAAGATTTCACTCATATTCAATCAGCAAGTCAGCAATTACAAGATTGACAGAAAATGTTGCATTAGAACAAAAAAAATACAACCTTATCGCATTAGCTCCTGGCCCTATAAATACCAAAATTTTTGAAGATATGATTGATCAGGGTAAAAAAAGAACAGGAAAAGTTTTATGGCAAGAAATGTCAAAAAGAAAAAGAAGTGGAGGAGCGTCGATTACAAAATTTTGTAGTTTTATTCTTAAACTTATTAAATTAAAAGATAAATCTTTTTTAAATGGAAGAGTTTTAAGTGCACAATACGATAAATTTGAAAAATTGTTAAAAATGAAAAACAAAATTATGAGCAAAAATTTATTGGTGGTAAGAAGAATTGATAAATGGTAGAATTATTTATTCTTAATATTATTTTATGTTAAATCACGATCAACTAAGAAAAAAACTTAGTTATAAAAAAAATAATCTTAATAAATTATCAAAAATTGATCATCATATTTTTATTGAAGCTTTAAAAATTAGAGAAATACAAAAACATATAGTTAGTGTTTACAGATCAGATTTAAAAATGAAATGCCCTATACACCTAAGTTTTGGTCAAGAATTACCATCAGTTATTTTAAACAAAAAGATTGGATTAAAGGACTTTGTTTTTTGTCATCACAGATCACACTCTCATTTTTTATCTAAAACAAGTGAAATTAAAAAATTTTACGCAGAATTAATGGGTAAATTTTCAGGAGCAAATAGAGGTTTTGCAGGATCTCAAGATATTTCTTTAAATAAAAAAAATTTTCACGCTGGAGCTATTTTAGGAGGATCAATAGGTATAGCAGTTGGATCAGCTTTTTCAAATAAATTAAAAAAAGAAAAAAAAATTAGTGTTGCAGTTTTTGGGGAAGGAGCGGCGCAACAAGGATTGTTTTGGGAGTCGATTAATTATGCATCCTTAAATAAACTTCCAATTATATTTTTCTGTGAAAATAATAAATACGCAACTTATTCGGACTATAAAGAAAATTTTTTAAATAAATCATTATCAAAAATAGTTTCTGAATTTAAGTTAAAAACTTTGGTTGCAAGCACATATGATTTAAATGACCTAAAAAAAAAATTTTTCAGTCAGTAAAACTAGCAAGAAAAAACATACCCGTATTTTTAGAAATATTAACTTACAGATACAATGCTCATGTTGGCACAGATGACAACGATTATATAGCTAATTATAGAAATAAAGAAGAAATCAGTTTCTGGAAAAAACATGATTTGTTGGATATTTATAAAAAAAAATACAATCCTAATTTAAACATATTTAGAAAAAAAATCGATAAAATATATCAACAACTAAAAAAAGAAAAAGAAAAGAAAATCTCTAACTGGAATAATTTTAATTATAGTAATGAAAATAATAATATATTTAATCAAATAAAGATACGCGTCTCTAAGATAAAAACTAAATCGGCAAGAATTACATTGCCAGACCCATATTAATAAAATTAATTATATGAAAAGAAAAAAATTAACTTTTGTTAAAGCAATAAATTCTGCACAAGATTATATATTATCGAAATTTAAAAACTCTTTAATAATAGGACAAGGCGTTGATAGACCTAAAGGAGTTTTTGGAACTACAGATGGATTAGTTAAAAAATTTTCAAATAAACAGGTTGTAGATTTTCCTATTTGTGAAAGCCTCATGACTTCTGTGTCAATTGGAATGGCTAATAATGGATTAAGACCAATCATTATACATCAGAGAGTTGATTTTGCTCTTTATAGTTTTGATGCTTTGGTTAATTGGATGTCCATATGGAGATTTAAATCTGGAGGAGAATCTAATTTACCCATAGTTATTAGAGCTGTTATTGGAAGAGGATGGGGACAAGGTCCTCAACATGCTAAACCACTTTATCCCATGTTGACAGGAATACCTGGTTTAAAAGTTTGTATTCCTACAACTCCTTTTGATGTTAAAGGAATACTAATATCTGCTTTTTTGTCAAATGATCCAGTATTAATTTTTGAGCATAGATCTTTATATAATTTACAGGAGGAGGTGCCTATTGCAGGTTATGCTCTTGATTTAGAACATGAAAGAATAAGAAATATTGGAACTGATTTGACTGTAGTTTGCATTGGCGATGTATCAAATGAAGTTTTAAATCTTTTAAAAAATGAGAAAATTCTAAATAAAAAAGTAGAAGTTATAGATTTGGTAGGAATTTATCCGCTTAAACTTAAAAAAATAATAAAATCAATACAAAAAACAAAAAAATTATTAATTGTAGAGCCATCCTGGTCCTCTATGGGAGTATCATCAACAATATTTAAAAAAATATTTTTTGAAAAAAAATTAAATATTAAAAAAAATAATTTTGATATTATTACATTTAAAGATACCCATGTAGCGGCAGGTCAAAAATATGAAAAAGATTTTTATATTAAATCTAGTACAATTTTAACAAGAATTAAAAAATTATTAAAATAAATTTTGAATGATAAAAAAAGTTTCTATAGCCTATAGTAATTTTAATGAGGAAAAATTTGTTATTAAAAATTTAAAAAAAATAAAAAAAATTTTAAGAAAAATTAAAAATTTTAAATATGAATTAATTGTAATAGATGATTACTCATCTGAAAAACAAGACAAACTAATCGATTTTTGTAAAAAAAAAAAAATAAAGCTTATATTCAATAAAAAAAATTCAGGTTTTTATAAATGTTTCTTAGTAGGTTTAGCTGAAGCAAAGTACGAATATTACAAATTTTTTGCTGGTGATGACTGCACAAATTATAAAGATATAGCAAAAATATTTATGTTAACCGGTAGTTCTGACTTAATAATTCCTTATAATATTCAGAAAAATGTTAAAGGCAAGCCTCTTTCAAGAAAATTTATTTCAATACTTTACACAACGATTGTCAATATATTGTCTGGAATAAGTATAAAATATTACAATGGTTTACCTTTATATAACAAAAAAAAAATAATACCTTACTTACCAGATGCTAGTGGATATGGATGGCAGGCAGAACTTATTGTGAACTGTATTTTTAATGGTTTAACATACAAAGAAATTTTAACTAATAATAAAGAAGTCAAATTTAATTATAGCTCAACGAACTTAAAATATGTACCTTCTGTTTTTTTTAGTTTGATAAAGATTTTAGTAAAAAGATTTAAAAAATAAAAAATTTTAATTTTTATTAGTATCTATTTATATAAATTATCTTTCAAAATTTTATCAATTTTTCTTTTAATTTGTTGTAAAGTAACCGGGACATTGCCTACCATCTCGCATTTACATGATGCAGCTAAGCATCCCATTATTGATGATAAGATTAAAGATTTAGTGAAGTATAGTGTTGCAGAAGAATAAGCTAGAAGAGCATCTCCAGCTCCATTTGTATCCAAAACTTCATCAACAAAAGGATCTAAGCTAATGTAATCTTTTCTTTGCTTATCTAATGAAATAAGGCCTTTATCTCCTAATTTTAAAATTGCATTTTTTGCATTTGTTTTTTTTAAAAGTAAATCAGCTAAAGTTCTTATTGGTAAATCTTGTTCGAGCAAAGATAATCTAGCTTCTTTTTCAGTAGGTGTTATTAAATCAAATTTTTTAAAATCAGTTATATTACCCCATCTACTTGCAACTTGACTATCTGCAACTATAAATTTATTTTTTCTCAAACTTTTAGAAAAAATTGAAATAGTATTTTGATTAAAAATACCATGTCTATAATCAGAAAAAACCACTATATCGCTTTTATCGTTTTTTAAAATTTTTTTTATTTTTTCAATTGTAGATATTTGAATATTTTCGTTACTTACTTTATCTACTTTTAATAATTTATATCCATCTACCCAAAAAGAATTTTTATTTGTTGTTGGTCTTTCTTTTTCATGAATCGAATTAAGTTTTATTTTATTTTTTTTTAATTCTCTTATTGCGCGCTTGCCCAACACATCGTTAGATACAACAGTTGTTAAAGTTACATTGTTTAAAAATGATTTAAAATGTTTCGCTACAGCTCCCGCTCCGCCAATATAATCCTTTGAGTTCATGATCGATACACTAATCGTTGGAGTTTTATGTAAGCCACCAATTAATTTACATTCTGAAGAGGTATCAATAATTAAATCTCCTATAATGTGCACTTTGATTTTTTTCATAGAATTAAGTAATTTTATAAAATCAGGTAGCTTTTTTTTTTCGTGATCTAAGTAAAGCTTTAATTTATCATAAGAAATTTTTGGTTTAAGATCTTCAATTAATTTTGTTGATGAAAAAATAATATCGCCAGGTGAAAAAATCATTTTACATCCAATTTTTTTAGCTACTTTTATTTCTTCTTGAGTTAAAGGATTTTTTGATTTTGAATACTCTAAACCCTTAGCAAAAAAATTCGGTCTTATATTATTCATTGCTTCATATGGATATTTATTTTTATCTATTATTACATAATCAACAATTTCTAATGCAGCTAAATTTTTGGCTCTTAATTGTTCTGGTACCAAGGGTCTATACAAGCCCTTTTTTATAAATTTGTCTGCAGTTAAAGAAACAACCAAAATGTCAGCCTTAGATTTGCAAAAATCAAAATGTCTTAGATGTCCAGGATGAACTAGATCAAAAACACCGTGGCAATGAATAATTTTTCTTGTTTTTTTTATTTTTTTAAAAAATGCTTTAGCATTTGAAAATTTAATTATTTTTTTTGATTTTTTATTATACATTATAATTTAATTATTTTTTTTAATGTAATTTAATGTATCTAAGCTTTCATTATTAATAGTTTTATAATTACTAATAACAACATTTTTAATAACATAGTTTAATTCATTTTCCCAACTATTATCTTTAGCAAATTTATAGATTTTTTTTATAATTGGTTTTCCGCTTGGATATTTTCTATTTGCACAAACCAATTTTTGCATGCCCCATTTAGGTAATGAGGAAACTTTTATAAAACCTTTAGATCCACAAATTTCAACATAAAATTGATTTTTCCAAGAGCAGAAACCATGGTGCAAAGAGCAAATGATATTTTTAAATTTTAATATTTGAAAACTATTATCAATTTTTTTTCTGTTAAAATATTCATTTCTTTGATTAAAATTTGATACGATTTTAAATTTTTTTTTTAAAGAGCCAGTCAATTAAATTTATAATATGAAGGCCCATATCAAACAAACTTCCAATTTTGTTAGTATTTGATTTTGCTGTTCCATTTGCATATACAAATTTACAGTAATAAGTTTTTCCTATTACTTTTTGATTTAACAATTTTTTTAATAAAATTAATCCAGTATCAAATCTAAGGTTATAACCTGGTTTAATAATTTTTTTTTCTTTATTAGCCTTTTTTACAATTTTTGTTAGCATTTTTAAATCTGCACTAATTGGTTTTTCTACTAATAAGTTATATTTTCCTGCGAGTTTTTTTGATATTATTTCAGTATATTTTGTTGGTGTAGATATTATAACTAAATCAACATCATTGTTAATAATTTTTTTCCAATTATTAAAATATTTAATATTTTTGGGAATATTAATTTTTTTTGTATCACAAATATATTTTATAATAATTTTGTATTTTTTAATCTTTTTTAAAGCCAGGTATCTCTTCACACCTACGTTTCCAAATCCTATAATGCCTATTTTAATTTTTTTCATTTTTAAATCTGTTTATTTAGGAAAATAATTTAAAGTATTTTTAGCATCAATAAATTTAAATTTATTTGATATATTCATCAAATAAATTTTTTTATTTTTTAATATAAATTTTTTTATTAAATTAAAATCTTTTTTTTTTGCATAATTAAAAATTACCAAATTGTATTTTTTTATATTATTTAAATTTTTAACAACATTTATTTTTATTTTTTTATCTATTTCGAAAGAACTATCGTATGCATAAAATTTATATTTTTTATTATTTATTAAGCTTTTAAAAATTGAGTTAGTAATTGAAAATGAATTTTCTTTATAAGAAATTCCTACAATAAGAATTTTTTTTATATTTCTCATTTTTGAAATTTTTTCTTCAAAAATTTTTTTTCTTTTGTCATTAAACTTAAATAAAGTTTTTATAATATTTTTTGCTAAATGATTATTAGATTTGTTCAAAAAGTAAAATAAGTCCCTTTCTAGATGTCCACCAGATATTCCTATCGATGGATTTATATAAGCTTTATTTCCAATTCTTTTATCATTTTTTAAAACATGATTTATTTTAGAAAAATTAATATTTAAATTTTTTCCAAATTCATCAATCATATTTGCAAAAGAGACACTAAAAAACAAAAACATATTTATTGAAACTTTGATTAATTCAGCCTCTTCTAGAGAAAAAAAATATTTTGGACATTTAAAGTGTTTAAAAAATTTATTTATTTTTTGCTTATTAATATCATTGTTTGAACCTAAAATAATTTGTTCGGGATGAAAAAATCTTTTATTTGCTATACCCATTATAAGTGTATCTACCATATAAATTAAATTAATTTTTTTGTTAGAAATTTTTTTCAATTTTTTTTTTGTATAACCAGGATAAACTTGAGATGTTATAAATATATAAGTTTTTTTTTCAAATTGAATACTTGTTAATTTTTTAAGATATTTGTCAATTAAACTTATATTTGGCTTACCACTGTTAACATTAATAGGTGTATCGTAGCAAAAAAAAATAAATTCATATTTTTTTATTTCTTCTTCAGAGCATAAAAAAGTAAATTTTTTACTTCTTTCGAAATTTTTAAGATCTAATTCTTCATTTGTAAATTTTTTTTGTTTAAAATTTTCTAAATTTTTATTTTGAAAATCATAAACAGCACAAGGCCCAACTTTGGTTCGCCATGTTGTGGAATATACTTGTCCTAGATGTGTTAATCCTAAAAAAAGAACATTAGGAGCTTTTTTATTTACCATTTTGTTTTGTTATCTTGAAGCCTTTTATCAGTTACTAAATAATGCCATATTACCGCTTGCAATCCTTCAGATATTGGTGTTAAAAAATTTTTATTTTTAGTATTTGTAAGTATTGATATATCACTTTTTTTATATGCGTATCCGTCTTTTCTGCCTACTATACTAAAAATTTTTGATTTTTTTTTTTTCGCTACATTAATTGCGTAAATTAGATTTGTACTTATATTAAGTTTCAAATTGCCTCCTCCTACAGAAAATATAAAAATTGCATCCTTGTAGTTTAGTCTCGAATTAATTAAATATTCTGAAAAAATTGTATTAAATCCTTCATCATTAGTTCTTGCTGTTATTTCGCTTACATTGTCTATAGGTGTATAACATTCAATATTACACAGTTTTCTAAAATCATTTACAGCATGACTAGCATTTCCAGCACTGCCACCTACACCTAAAAAAAAAATTCTACCTTTATTTTTTTTAATTTTTTGAATTTCTTCAACCAGCAAATTGATTTTTTTCTTATCTAAATTTTTAATTAAATTTGTTATTTCTTGGAAATATTCATTTAAAATATTCATAATGTTATTTTTTCTAATATATCATTTTTTTAATTTTTATAATTACAAAGCATTGCACCATAACATAAAGCTAAACTCACAGGCAAATTATATCTAAATCTTCCAATTTCAACGAGCATATCATATGCATAAATTGAATTAAAAATGGATATAAAAATAATTACAAAATAAATAAAAGACATGCAAAGTAAATAAATAGCAATGGGGTTTTGTTTCAATAAATTGTAATTGTAATAAAATAATTTATTTTCTTTATCGTATATTAAAAAGCTAAATATAAAATAAGCTAAAAATATAATACTTATAATTGCATTCTTGCTATAAAATAGAAGTTCAAAAATTTTAAAGTAGAAGTTAAAATCAAAAATTCTAGAATAAAATAAATTTAATGTAAAAAGTTCATTTGTTATTGATAATATGCTGGAATTTGCGACTAAGTATTTCCAGTAAAAAATTGGAATAAAAGAAATAATCAAATAAATAAATATCGAAAAATTAATTTTGTTTTCTTTAAAAAAATTTATTAACAAAGCAGAAAGAAAAATTAAAATTGAAATATAATAAGATTCTGGCCTTAGGTGTGAATAAATCAATAAATTTAATATAGTATAAAATATAATATATTTATTTAAATTTTTTGAAGAATGAAAAAGCAAGAGGCCTAAACAAATTATATTTAAAATAAAATAAGTACTTTGCAACATATCCATTTCACCAACAATTATTCTTTTTCCCATTATAAAAAAAATAATAAATACAAATAATAATTCTTTAAATTTATTTTTAAGTATAGAAGATAAAAATAAAAAAGGCGAAGTCATAAGCAAAACATTTGCAAATTTTGGAAATATTTCATTCCACCCATTTATTAAATTTGCAAGAGAAGCTGACAAAGACGCCACCAAGACAGGATAATCATTGTGAGATTTAGGAATATAATTATCTAATTGGGCATAAACATTTTCATCAAAAAAAATTCTTTTTGCGTGAAAAAGCCAAATGCCTCTGGCATCCCATTCAATTAGTGGACTTCCTAAAGATATAATTGAATAAATTATTATTGTGGCTTTTATAAAAAATAGTCTTTTTTTTACATTATCAATTAATGTATTGAAAAAAAATATAAAAATTAAAACTGTATTAAATATAATTATAAAATTATTTGCATTTAATAAATATAAAAAATAATTATTAACGATAAAAAATTGAAGCAATATCTGGTTTCGTATAAAATTAATTTCTACATTCATATAAAACAATTTCATTTAAACTATCAATTAGAAAACAATCTTTTGTTTTTTCATCTCTAAAAGCAAAATAATTCTTAGAATTAGAAATAAATTTACTGGGATAGCTTACTTCCACTATTCTTTGAAAAGAGATGTGGTTATATAATTTTTTTGAAACTTTAAAATTTTTTATTTCATTTTTGTTTATTAGATCTTTAATTTGTAACGCATGTTTAAACTTATTATTAATACTTAAAGACTCTTTTAATCCATAATCTTTCTTATAAAAATTTGTTAGTAAATTAAATTCAAACGACAATCTATGAGCAATTAATAAAATCTGTAAAATAAAAATCGTTAAAACAAGCAAAATAAACACAGAATTTTTAATATTTTTCATAAAATAAATTGCTTTATGACACCAAATGATTAAATGTTTTAATAAGTTTCATTCCGCTTATTGATTTTTTGTTTCCCATAATTTGAACTTGTTGTGATGCGGCCAGGGATCCTAAAAATAGAGATATTTCTTCGTCTTTTGTTATTTTATAAACTAAAGACATAACTGCCAACATAGCATCCCCTGATCCAATTTTATCAACCACGTTATCAGTAAATGCTGGGCAGAAATAAAATTTAGATTTTAAATTATTATATAATAACACCCCATCTTTTCCTTTTGTTACAACTATAATTTTAAAATTGTACATTTTTGACATTTGAATCATTAAATTTTCTGTAGTTTCGTAATTGTTTCTTAATTCATTTTTTAGTTCTGTTTCATTTATAATAACTAAATCAATATTTGAGTATTTTTTAATGCTATGAGTACCTGAATTTGCTGCATTTACTTGGGCATTAAGCGTAACAAAATTTTTTAATTTTAATAATTTTTTTGCTAGTTTTGAAGATATCATTCCATGTCCATAATCAGATATTAAAAGAACTGTATCTTTAGTTAAAATTTTTTTTATTTTATTATACATTTTGATTTCATCTTTTTCTTTAATCTGTTGATCATTAAATTTATAAAAACCAATAATTTTATTATGTGTAACAAAGTCCAAAAATTTTTGCTTTTCAATTGTTGGAGAATCTTTTTTTATGTAAAAATGTTTTTTTATTTTTTTCGATAAATTTTTATTCAAAAAATTTACATAATTATTTTCATCACCTATCATTGAGTACATGGAAACATTATTTGATATTTCTTTGGCATGATTTGCGATAGCCCCTGCGCCCCCAACATAAGTTTCTTCCTTAACTTTTGAAAACATCATTATTGGATCTTTGCCTGATTTTCCCAATGGCTTACAAAAACTATATTTATCAATTATCATTTCACCTAAGATCAATATTTTTTGTTTTTGTATTAACTGAAAAAAATTTATAAATTTTGATTTTTTAATTTTTGGTAGAATTTTTTCTATAAATTTTTTCTGTTGGTCGTTTAAGCTTAAGTTAAATTTATTTAGTATTTTGCTTGAACTAAATTTCATTTCATTTGTAAAAAAAATTTTACCTTTAAATTTTTCTAGTATTTTTTTTTCCTCATAAATTTTTTTACTTACATCCTTTTTTAAAATTTTGTAATCTTGTCCTTTGCAGTAAATATTTGGCTTTATTTTTTTAATAACGTCAACGCCGCTATCAATATTACTAAAAGTTACAAAATCGACTTCAGATAAAGATGCAATTGCTTCCATCCTTAATTTTAGATTAAAAAAAGGTCTATTTGGGCCTTTGTCTATAAACTGATCTTTAGTTAAAGAAACTATTAAAACATCTCCTAATTTTTTTGCGGCTTGAAAATGTTTTATATGTCCAATATGTAATATGTCAAATACTCCATGAGATAAAACTATTTTTTCTTTTTTTCTTCTTTTTTTATCAATGATCGATGATAGTTTTTCTAAATTTAAAATTTTTCTCATTATTTAAGATACTTAAACCAGTTTTTTGTTGCTTTGTGAATTTTTTTTGGGGTCCAGACTGGGGCATTTTTCCAGTATTCAATATTATTTAATAGCTCATTTATCCCTTTTTCAATTGAAATCTTGGGCGCCCAACCAGTTAAAGATTTAATTTTAGATATATCTGCATAAGTTATATCTGGCTCCCCAGGTCTTTTTGGTATTTTTATTTTTTTACCTTTTAATAATTTTACTATTTTATTAACACTAACAGCTGTTCCACTGCCTACATTGAAAACTTTATTTTTTAAGTTCTTTAATTTTGATACTTTAACTAATGCATCAACTACATCAGATATATATGTAAAATCTCTTTTTTGTTTCCCATCTCCAACAACTGTAAAAGGTTTATTAGATAATTTTTGTGCTAAAAAAACACCAAAAACAGCACCATATGCTCCACTCGTTCTAGATCTTGGTCCATATACGTTAAATAATCTTAAGGAAGTTGCATTTAATTTATAAATTTTTGCAAAATGCAAAACGATTTCTTCCCCTAATCTTTTTGTTAATGAATAAGGGTATTCAGGAGAAATTTCACTTTTTTCAGAAGTAGGAATTTTTTTTGGGATTCCATAACAAGAGCCAGAAGCACAATAAATAAATCTTTTAATTTTGTTTTGATGTGATGCTTTTAAAACATTAAAAGTACCATCAACATTTGTTGTAAAGTATTCATCAGGTTTTTCAATACTTGGAACAATATCTGATAAAGCGGCTAAATGAAATACATTATCGATGTTTTTAAATTTTTTTTGTATTTTTTTATAATTTCTTATGTCTTGTTTGATAATTGTAATTTTATTTTTAATTTTGCTTAAATTTTTAATTTTACCATTGGAAAAATTATCAATAACAAAAACTTTATGACCTAACTTTATAAGTTGCTCGCAAAGATGACTTCCTATAAATCCTGCACCACCAGTAACTATCGATCTCATATAATTTTTTGAATTTTTTGCTGCAATTAAATAATCAAATTTTATTATTAGATAGTAAAAATACTATTTGATCCTTTTCTTAATTTCTTTTTGAAACTTAACTATCTCTTTTTTATTGTGTTTAAACTTATTTGCCCACTTAGGAAAAACACTATTTCCTTTTTTAAAAGGCCCTAGCGCACCCTCATGGTAAATTACGTACTCTGATAAAGGTATTTGAGTATGATAGGTATTAATTGGAGTTCTAAAAATATCATTTGGATACATGGCTTGGGCAGATTTTATTTTTCCTTTATTGTTAAATATTACACATGCCATTCTACCTTTAATTAAATGATAAGTTTCTCCTTTTTTTAAATGTTTATGGGGAAATGTTCCCATTTTTCTATTTTCAAACCAAGGTTTATAAAAATCTTTTCTTTTTTGGAGTAAAACCATATCATGCTGTTTTTCACTTGGATCTCGGTGTATACAAACTCTAATATCTTTTTTATTTTTTTTGTAATATTTTTCTAAAAAATTAATTATTTTTCTATTAAAAACTACTTCAGTTTTTTTAAAAAAATAAGCTTTTGTTTTTGCTTTTCTATCTTCTCTTAATAAACTTTTCATAATAATTTCTACTTAAATTTAATTTATAACTAATTACTTTTACCAATTATTTAAAATAAATAAACTCATAATCACCATTAAAACCAAACTTTCTATACAGCCAAATCCACTCTTTTTTCGAAAAAAATGAATTACAAGTTAGTGCCCAACATTCTAAGTTAAAAAGTTCTTTATTATTCCTATAACTTTCGACCATAATGTATTTTTTTTTGCCTACTCGCTGTATTTCCTTTATGGATTTCTCTAAATCATAAATTTCCAGGTTATGTAAGGTTGATAGAGAAATTACTAAATCAAAAAACTTTGTTTTAAATGGAAATTTATTTTGCGCTTTGTGTCTAATTTTTTTTATTCTATTATCCTTAATAGAATTTTTTAGGGCATATTTTGATATATCAAATCCAAAAATTTTTAATCCTGGTTCAATTAATAGCATTTCTTTTAATAGAAATCCCTTTCCACAACCGACGTCTAATATTTTTGACCCTTTTCTAAGTTTATAAGTTGATATTATTTTTTGAGCAACCTTTGTCCATCTTCCAGGTATAAATTTATATCCTCCATATCCAAATCTTCTATTACCATCCCAGTAATCCTTGCTGTATTTTTTTGCAATTTTCATACAGTAAATTTTATTGTCATTCATTCTTTTCAAATAGTTTCTTTTTGTAGAATTATGTAATTCGGATATAAAATTTTTAAGCATTGATTATATTATAATTCCTTTTTTATTTTTTAAAAATACCTTTCTTTACTAACCAAATATTTTCAATTCTATCAATATCATTTTGATTTGCTATTTTTAAATTTTCACATGCAAAAAAAATTTTTTTTTTATTTTTTAATAATTTTTTAAATATTTTTATTCTTTCCTGATCTTCACTAGGCATTTGAAACAAGCTGTAAGCAACAATGCCATAAATTCCTTTTAAATTATCTAGTAGTTCATTTAGTATATAAAATGAATTATCCATAGAATATTCACTAACACTCATTAAAAAATTTAAATTATAATTTCTACAATAATCTTTAATTACAATATTTTGGACATGCTGAGGTACTCTTTCACCCATAAAACTTCTACTAAAATTATATCCTCTTACTTTTTTCATTTAATTTTTGGTAAAGAATATTTTTTTCCTAAATAAGAAATTTTTCTCAAGGTAATTGGTTCAAAAAATTCACCAATTCTTTTATCTCTATGAGGAGTAAAAATAGCTTTAAATCTACAATTTAAAGACCATCTTGTCTCATTTTCTTTATTAATTATATTGCCATGGGGTAAACACTGATTAAAAATTAGTACATTTCCATATTTAATATTGATCCATGATAAGTGCTTTTTTATTTTTTTAAATATTTTCTCAGTTGAATTATTTTTTCCTTCTTTAAATAATTTATTTAAAATAAAGTATTTTTTTGGAGGTAAAATATACATAGTTTTAGTTTTATAACAGTCTACTAATGGTAGCCATACTACTATTTCATAAGGTGAGTCTCCAGACCATACATCAGAATGAAGAGGAAGCAATGAACTGTTGTCTTTAGGAAGCTGGATACTTAGATTTATTCTTAATTGCATGGAAAGTTCATTTCCAACTAAAATATCCAAAAATGATTTTGAAATATTATAATAAAGTTTTCTAATTTCTCTGTTATTATTTATATCTTTAATAATTTTTAATCTAAAATTATTTAAATTATTAGGTTTAATTTTTTTGTGAATATTATTTAGCAAATCTGAATCAGATTTATTTTTAAACTTGCCTTTTATATTTTTTTTTATTGATTTTATAAAAATTGCTCTAATTTTATTTAGTGATTTAATATCTATAATTTTTTTTATAATATATCCGTTTTTTTCAAAATCCTTTGAAATTCCTTGTTCAATGTCCGAAAGAAAGTTTACCATTTTTACCAATTTTTATTTAATAATATGTCTGTTTTAAGACTAATAAAATTTGGTCCTCTGAAATTATAGCTTTCTAATACCGCTTTTTCTGTTTCATTGCCATCTTTTGGAAAATAAGACTTTATATTGTCAAAAAGACTCATTAATTTTTTTGCATCCACTTCAGAATGTGTTGGTCCCAAGGTAGGATAGTCTGCAAAACCTATTAATTTTACGTTTACATTTTGTTGATTAATATCTAGCTTTACTTGTTCAAAAGGTCTTTCGATTAAAAAAGGTGTAATTGTGTATACCCAAGGCTTTAGGCCTTCTAATGCCATGCCAGCAGCAGCGCCAATTATACTTTGTTCACATATTCCTAGATTAAAAAATTTTTTTGGATTTTCTTTTCTAAACTCATCAAAAATTCCATAACCTATATCTCCAACGAGCAAAACAATTTTATTGTCTTTTTTTGCCAAATCACTAATTAATTTTCCAAATCTTCTTCTCATTTAATTCCAAGTCTTTTTTTTCCTATTTTAATGTCATTATCTTTCAATTTTCTTGCATGCCAAACAGGGTCATTTTCAAATTCTTTAATGCCTTTTCCTTTTATGGTGTTAATAACATAAACCGTAGGAACATTTTTTTTGTTTTTTTTTTTAAGTGCATTAATTAGATCTTCAAAGGAATGTCCGTTCTTAATCTCAACACAATTCCAATTAAATGATTTAAACTTTTTTATTAAATTTTCTAAAGGCAAAACGTCTTTAATTTTTTGCAATGCTTGTATTTTATTATAATCAATAATTACATTTAAATTATCCAATTTATGTTTTGATGAAATTAAAAAAGACTCCCAGGTAGTTCCTTCTTGGCACTCACCATCGCTCATCATAACATAAATTTTTCCACTTTTTTGTGATATCTTCTTAGCTAAACACATGCCCGTTGAAATTGGCAATCCATGACCCAAGCTTCCAGTAGTGCAATGAATACCATTTTTAGTATCAATTTCTAAATGAGTAGATATCTTCGGTTGTAGACCTTTATTTTTAAGTAAAATACATAAAGGAAAAGAAGCATGAGCTTTGCTTAAGATAAATTTATCTTCTTGTTTCATTATAACATAAAAAAGAGTTATTAATATTTCAATCATTGAGAAACTACCTCCCAAGTGAGCTTCGTCTTTCTCAATAAAAGTCATAAATGTTTTTTTTCTTAACTCACTAGCTAATTTTTTAAGTTTATTAATATTTATTTTCATTTTAAGTTAATTTTTTTCATTGTTTTTATATTGAAGTATTTATCATCGTTCAATGAATTTGGCAAAAGACCTTTTTCAAAAGCTAATTTTAAATCTAAAACAGCATCAGTTATATTTTTTTCTGTTTCAAAACCTAAAATTTTTTTTATTTTAGAAGAAGATATATGGTATGAACGATTGTCATTTGATTCAATAAGTTCTAATTTAACGTCATCACCTATATTTTCTTTAACTATTTTGCCAAGTTCATTTACAGTATGATTTTCATATCCTGCATTAAAAACTTCTCCATATATTTTTGAAGTAGGTGAGTTTATAACTTTTTCATATACTCTTACCATATCATGCATATGAATGTTTGGTCTTAACTGCTTTCCTCCAAATAAAGTTATTTTTCTATTATTGTATGCTAAATTAGTGAAAATATTTACTACTACATCTAATCTTTGACGTGGAGAATATCCACAAACTGTTGCAGGCCTTATTGTTGTTGTTACAAATTCATCAGAATTGTAATTTAAAAGAACTTTCTCACAATCAGCTTTAAATTTTGAATAATCAGTAAGAGGTTCTAATGCTATATCTTCAACGACGTTTTTTTCATTTTTAATTCCATATACTGAAGAGGATGATGCATAAATAAAATTTTTTACACCTTTTTCTTTTGAAATTTTTACTAATGGCTCAAAGGCATCTAAGTTTATAGATTTCCCAAGAGAGGGGTTTAACTCAAAACTAGGGTCATTAGATATACAGGCAAGGTGAATAACTATATCTTGGTTTTTTAAACAATCAGATAGCAATTTTTTATCTCTTATATCTCCTTTAACTATTTTGATTTTTGGATTTTTTGGCAAAGTATTGCCATATATCATTAGATCATAAGTTGTTACAAAGTGATTTTTAGATGCTAAATAAGGTGCCAAAACCGAACCTACATAACCAGCACCCCCTGTTATAAGTATGTTGCTCATTGTTTTCTTTTTTAAAATAGGACTTGAAATTCAAATTTTTTCTATTACTACAAAAAATTAGTATAAACTATTAAAAAATCTATAAATGTCATTAATTCATACACCTATATGCAACTTTGGAGAAAAAGCAAATGATTTTACTCTAAGCTCTACAGATGAAAAAAAAGTTAGTCTAAAAGATATAAGAGGTTCAAATGGTACTTTGATTATGTTTATCTGCAACCATTGTCCATATGTCAAATCTGTAATTACTTCAATTGTAAATGATGCTAAATATTTAGAAACTTTTGGAATTAAATCTGTTGCAATTATGTCAAATGACACAAAGGAATATCCAGAAGACTCATTTGAAAACATGAAAACTTTTGCAAAAAAAAATAATTTTTCTTTTCCATATCTTTATGACGAAGACCAAACAGTTGCAAAAAATTACGGAGC
>MDTG01096176.1_pt1 | contig 18710 bp, 20 predicted proteins | sample 811421 | NCBI WGS metagenome assembly MDTG01 (sample SAMN05326645, study PRJNA326480) | marine metagenome | isolation source: seawater | place: Pacific Ocean: South East | collected 2011
AGCTGGCAATTATAAAATCGCTGATCAAATAAGAGATGATTTAAACAAAGAAGGTATTGATATAAAAGATGAAAAAGGTAAAACGACTTGGAATTATAAATGATTAAAGAAAAAATATACATATTTGATACCACTTTAAGAGACGGAGCACAGACTGAGGGAGTTGATTTTTCAGTTGAAGATAAGAATAAGATTGCAAAAATTCTATCTAACATAGGAGTAGATTACATAGAGGGTGGTTGGCCAGGCGCAAATCCTGTAGATGATGAATTTTTTGATAAATCTCCAAATCTTGGAAACTCAAAATTCACAGCTTTCGGGATGACAAAGAAGAATGGAGTTAGTGCAGATAATGATCCAAATTTATCTCCTTTATTGAACGCCGATTGTAAAACAGTTTGTGTTGTGGGAAAAACGTGGGATTTTCACGTCAAAACTGCTTTAGGTATAAAAAACGAGGAAAATTTAAAAAACATTAAAGAGACAGCTAGGCATTTTATAAAAAACAAGAAAGAATTTCTTTTTGACGCTGAACATTTCTTCGATGGATATAAAAATAATCCTAATTATGCACTTGATTGCTTAAAACAAGCTTATGATGAGGGGGCTAGATGGGTAGTTTTATGTGATACTAATGGCGGAACCTTACCTAATGAAGTTGGAGAAATAATAAATAATGTCACTAAAGTAATCCCAGGAAAAAATCTTGGTATACACGCACATAATGATACTGAAAATGCAGTAAGTAATTCTTTGACAGCTGTGCTAGCTGGAGCTAGACAAATACAAGGAACTATAAATGGTTTAGGAGAAAGATGTGGCAACGCAAATTTAATGTCTATCATTCCAACACTTTTTTTAAAAAAAACTTTTAGTGACAAATTTGAATTAAATATAAATAAAAAGAAACTTTCGTCGTTAACTGAATGCTCTAGGTTTTTAGATGAAGTCCTTAATAAAAAACCAAACAAAAGCATGGCCTATGTTGGCGGATCAGCATTTTCTCACAAAGGAGGATTGCATGTTTCTGCAGTAAAAAAAGATCCAAAAACATATGAACATATAGATCCAAAAGAAGTTGGCAATCATAGAAATATTATTGTTTCAAATCAGGCTGGAAGGTCAAATATAATCTCTAGACTTGAAAATTATGGAATAAAAATTGATGCAAAAGACAATAAAGTTCAAACAATTTTAAATGAAGTTAAAGAAAGAGAGTTTACTGGCTATTCATATGATGGTGCCGATGCATCTTTTGAACTTCTGGCCAATAAATTATTAGGTAAACTCCCAGAGTATTTGAAAGTTAAAAACTATAATGTAAATGTAAAAAAAGATAATCAATTAAAAACAACTGCAGATGTAACATTTGTGATAGATGGAAAAGAAATTCATTGTCAAGGGGAGGGTAATGGACCGGTAAATGCATTAGATAACGCAATTAGATCAAATTTTAAAAAAGTTGAAAAATATTATAAATATTTTTCAGATTTGAAATTATTAGACTATAAAGTTAGAATACTTAACACTGGAACTGGAGCGACAACAAGAGTCTTAATTGAAAGTACGGATAAAAGTGGAAAAAGCTGGTTTACTATTGGTGTTTCTCAAAATATTATTGAAGCATCATTTAAAGCATTAATCGATAGCTTAGAATATAAATTATTTAAAGAAAAAGCGCCCGCAAATATTCATGAAAAATAAGTTTGGTTTTATTTTGATAAAACCACAATTAGGTGAAAATATAGGTGCTTCAGCAAGAGCCTTAAAAAATTTTGGATTTAAAAACTTATTTATAACGGCCCCACGAGATGGTTGGCCCAATATAAAAGCTAAAGCAACATCAGTAGGTGCTTTTGAAATTTTAGAAAAAACAAGACTTTTTAAATCCACTGAAAAAGTTGTTAAACATTTTGATATAATTTTTTCTTTTAGCGCAAGAAAGAGAGATGTTAACAAAAAACATATTAGCATTATTAATTTTCTTAAAATTTTGAAAAAATTAAAATCAAAAAAAATAGGTCTTATGTTCGGTCCAGAGGCTTCGGGACTATCAAATTTAGATTTATCTTATTCAAATTATATAGTTCAGATACCATCATCTCCAAATTTTAAATCATTAAATCTTTCTCATTCATTATTATTAGTGTGTTATGAAATTTTTAAATCGAATAATTTTAAAGAGATAAAACAATCAAATTTTAACAAAGAAATTGGCAAAAAAGGTAAAATTAATCAAATAATTAATTTAATTAGATTAAATCTCGAAAAGAAAAACTTTTTTAATCCTCCAGAAAAAAGGAAGGCTATGATTTCTAATATTAATAACCTGTTCTACAGGATGGAGCCAAATGACAAAGAATTAAGGATTTTGAGTAGTTTAATTGGTTCTCTAAGTAAAAAAAGAAAAAAGCATAATTGACAATTACCCCCTAAACCTTGTAAACCCGTTTCTTAATAATGACAAAAAGATTGAAATCTAAACATAAAGTTGATCGAAGACTTAAATCAAATATATGGGGAAGACCAAAAAGCCCTTTTAATACCAGAGCTTATCCTCCAGGCCAACATGGTCAAAATAAAAAAGGTAAACCAACTGACTACGGGATTCAGTTGCAAGCAAAGCAGAAGTTAAAAGCCTACTATGGAAATATCAATGAGAGACAATTTAGAAATATTTATAGAAAAGCTTTAGCGAAGAAAGGTGACACTACAGAAAATTTAATTGCGTTACTTGAAAGTAGGTTAGATACAGTAATATTCAGAGCGAAATTTGCCACTACAGTTTTTTCTGCTCGTCAAATGATAAATCATGGACATATCACAGTGAATAAAAAAAAAGTCAACATTTCTAGTTATTTAGTTAAAGATACAGACTTAATTGAGGTTAGAGAAAAATCAAAAAAACTTACTGTCATAGACGGATCTTTGCAAAGCAAAGAAAGAGATGTGCCTGAATATATTCAACTAGATGATAAAAATAAAACAGCTAAGCTAGTAAGAATTCCCAAATTTGCTGAAGTACCTTATCCTGTAATAATGGAACCAAACTTGGTAATTGAGTATTACTCTAGATAATATTAATTAATTATTAAGTAATTTTTTTTCTTCAAAAAGTGTTTTTAATTCACCTTTTTCAAACATTTCTTTAACAATATCACATCCACCGATAAATTCCCCTTTTACGTAAAGTTGTGGTATCGTCGGCCAATCACTAAAATCTTTAATACCTTGTCTTAAATTTTCATCCTTAAGAACATCAATCCCATTAAATTTTACCTTTAAATGTTTAAGAACGTTTGAAACAGCCATTGAAAAACCACATTGCGGTTCGTCAGGCGTTCCTTTCATAAACAAACAGATATCATTTTCATTTATCAAATTTTTTATCTTTTCATTAGTATCCATTATAATTCTTTCGTTACTATTGATAGAGCATGAAGCTCATTACCCATTTTACCTTTCAAAGACTTATATACCAATTTATGTTGTTCTATTTTACTCATTCCTTTAAATACTTTAGATCCAATTATAGCTGAATAGTGATTATTGTCGCCCATTAGGTCTTTAATCTCAATCACTGCATCTGGGATCATATCAGATATAAGTTTTTTAATTTCATCTGCTTGTAAAGCCATTAGTAGCTAGTATACCATTTATTATTAATGTTTTTCAAATCTTTAATATTTATTTTAATTTCATCTTGAACTTCAAAATAATCTTTTTGTGTGTAACCTATATTTTCGTAAAAAACCCCATTTTTTTTTAATATTTGATCGAACTTTCTTAAATTATCTTCATCAATTTCAACAATATATCTGCTTTGATCTTCTCCAAAAAAATATTCAATAGAGCTTATTAAATGATTTGGTTTTGAAATTTTAATTCCAAATTTTGAATTTATGGACATTTCGGCTAAAGCAACAATCAAGCCACCTGAAGAAACATCATGAATTGAATTTATTAATTTTTTATCAAATAATTCTAAAATAGTTTCCCCATTGTTCTTTTCGTTAACTAAATTTACCTCTGGCGGTCTACCATCGATGTTTGAGTGTACTTCCTCCAAAAACGCGCTTTGCTCTAAATGTCCAAACGTTTTACCAATTAAAATAATACAACTATTAATTTTTTTAAATTCATGAGCTACTATTTCATTAAATTTTTTAATTAAACCAACCCCCCCAATAACCGGGGTTGGAAAAATGTTTTTTTTGTTAGTACCATTATAAAAGGAGACATTTCCAGAAACTACAGGGTAGTTTAAAAATTCACACGCTTCTTTAATTCCAATTATACATTCTGCAAATTCTCCCATAATCTCAGAGTTTTCTGGATTTCCAAAATTCAAACAATTAGTAATGGCTAAAGGTTGCGCACCTACAGATATGAGGTTTCTCCAATTCTCACAGACGATTTGCTTTCCACCTGTTAGAGGATGAGATTTACAATAATTAGCAGAGGAGTCTACAGAAACAGCTATAGCTTTTTCTTTTCCATGTATTCTAATTATAGCCGCATCTGCTCCAGATTTTTTAGCAGTATCACACATTACCATTTGGTCATATTGCTCTGTTATCCAAGTCTTGTTTGTATAATTGGGTGAGGAAAGTATCTTTAATAAAGCCTCTTCTAATTTAATTTTTTTTAAGTTCTTTAAATTAATCTTCTTGTTAGATAGTTTTTTTTTATCCCATTTTCTATTATAAACAGGAGCTTTAGCAGCTAATGCATTAATAGGTATTTCAGCTTCAATTTTGTTTTTAAATTTAATTACTAATTTTTTTGTATCTGTTGTTTTTCCGATTACTACAAAATCTAAATCCCATTTATCAAAAATTTTTTTTGCATTATCCTCCTTTCCGTCTTCTAACACAATTAACATTCTCTCCTGACTCTCAGATAACATCATTTCGTAAGGTGTCATATTCTCTTCTCTACATGGCACTCTATCTAAATGGAGCTCAATTCCTAAATCACCTTTTGACGCCATTTCCACGCTTGATGATGTAAGCCCAGCTGCCCCCATATCCTGAATAGAAATTATTGACTTGTCTTTCATTAACTCCAAGCAGGCTTCCATTAATAACTTTTCAGTAAATGGATCACCAACTTGAACTGTTGGTCTTTTATCTTCTGCTTTCTCATCAAATTCTGCTGATGCCATTGAGGCACCATGAATTCCATCACGACCTGTTTTTGAGCCAACATAAACTACTGATTTATTCAAACCTCTGGCCTTTGAATAAAAAATTTTGTTTTTTTTAGCATGACCAACCGCCATCGCATTAACTAAAATATTATCATTGTATGTTTTATTGAATTTTGTCTCACCCGCGACTGTAGGAATTCCTATACAATTTCCATAACCACCAATTCCAGAAACCACGCCGTTTAGTAAACTTCTTGTTTTGAAATGATCTGGAGACCCAAAATGAATTGAATTTAATAAAGCTATTGGTCTGGCGCCCATTGTAAATACATCCCTTAATATACCTCCTACACCAGTTGCAGCTCCTTGGTATGGCTCTATATAAGAAGGATGATTGTGGCTTTCTATCTTAAATATTATTGCATCATCATCTCCTATATCAATTACACCGGCATTTTCACCTGGCCCTTGTATAACTTGTTTTCCTTTTGTGGGTAATTTTTTTAAATGTAATTTAGAGGATTTATAAGAACAATGTTCATTCCACATTGCAGAAAAAATACCTAACTCTAAAAAATTTGGCGGTCTTTTTAAGAGTTTTTTTATCTCTCTGAATTCATCTTTTTTAATACCGTGTTGTTCAATTATTTGATCACTAATATTCATTGTCTAACTTAATAAACTTGAAAAAAGATTTACTCCATCATTATTTGAAATTAAATTATCAATCATTCTCTCAGGATGTGGCATCATGCCTAAGATATTTTTTTTATGATTGAAAATCCCTGCAATATTTTCTAAAGATCCATTAGGATTTGAACTTTCATTAATTAATCCTTTTTCATCACAATACTTAAAGGCTATTAAGTTTTCATTATTTAATTCTTTTAGATGATCAGGATTTGTAAAAAAATTTCCTTCGTTATGAGCTATATTAATATTTAAAATTTGATCTTTCTTATATTTATTAGAGAATTTCGTCTTATTATTAATAACTTTGATGTTCACATTTTTATTTATAAATCTTAAATTCTTATTCCTTAATAAAACTCCCTCAAGTAATCCCGTTTCTGTTAATATTTGAAACCCATTACAAATACCCAATATTAAACATCCGTCTTTTGCAGCTTTGATAACTTCATTAATTATGAGTGATTTTCCAGCAATAGCACCAGATCTTAAATAATCTCCGTATGAAAATCCTCCAGGTATTACAATCAGATCTGATTTTGGTAAGGAGGTTTCCTTGTGCCAGACCATATTGTTTTTAAATTGCATTTTTTTTAATGCTACTTCTATGTCTCTATCACAATTAGAACCTGGAAACATTATTACGGATGAATTCATTAAATTTTATTAATCTCGTAATTTTCAATTATTAAATTAGCTAAAAGTTTTTTACACATTTCGTCTACTAATTTTTTAGCAGTATCTTCATTAGACTCATTGAGCTCAATTTCAAAAAACTTACCTTGTCTCAGGCTTTTAAGATTTTTCATACCCATATTTTGTAAAGTATTTTGAACAACCTTACCTTGAGGATCTAACACATCTTTTTTCAAAGTGATTGTTACTGAAAATTTCAATTTATTTCTTTTTAAATTTTATTGAAGTTGCTTTACCAAAATTAACTTCGCTGATATTTGATACTTCAGGCATAATATTCAACCTTCTAGCTACCTCTTGATAACCTTGAATTACGTTACCCAAGTCTTTTCTAAATCTATCTTTGTCTAACTTTTTTTCAGTTTTCATGTCCCAAAGCCTACATGTGTCCGGACTTATTTCGTCTGCTAAAACTATTTCTTTTTCATTTGTTTCTTTATTCCATGCTTTTCCATACTCAATTTTAAAATCGACAAGTTTTATTCCAACTCCTCTAAAAATTCCCATTAACAAATCATTAATTCTTAATGTAACTTTATCAATTTCATCAATTTCCTCTTTAGTAGCCCAGTTAAAAGAAAAAATATGATCTCTTGATACTAAAGGATCTTGAAGCTCATCTTTTTTAAAACAATATTCCAATAAAGGTTTTTCAATAACAGTACCTTCAGTGATACCAAGTCTTTTTGTTAGTGAACCAGTAGCAATATTTCTAACGATAAATTCAATTGGAAAAATTTCAGCTTTTCTAATTAGTTGCTCTCTCATATTTAATCTTTTTACAAAATGAGTTTTTATTCCACACTGAGATAAATTACTTAAAATATATTCAGAAATTCTGTTATTCAACACCCCTTTACCTTCAACTTTTGCTTTTTTTAAATTATTAAAAGCTGTAGCGTCATCTTTAAAATGTTGAATTATTAATTCTTTATCATTTGTTTCATAAAGAATCTTTGCCTTACCTTCGTATAGTTTTTTTCCCTTATTCATATATTATTGCGTTATTTTTTTAAATTTCTTTTGAAGATTATATTAATTTTTTTGGTATGATAATCAAAATCAAATAATTTCTTTAATTTATTAACAGGTAATTTATTTGTAATATTTTTATCACTAACAATGTTTGAGTAAAATGATGTTTTATTGTTCCATGATTTCATTGCATTTTTTTGCACAATTTTATAAGCCTGTTCTCTACTAAAGCCAACAGTGGTTAATTCCAGTAAAACTCTTTGTGAAAAAAAAATACCATTAGTTAAATTTAAATTTTTAAGCATATTTTTAGGATAAACATTAAGATTTTTTATGATATTATTTAATCTGAACAGAGCAAAGTCTAATGCAATTGTAGAATCAGGGCCGATGTTTCTTTCAACAGCCGAATGAGAAATATCTCTTTCATGCCATAACACGATGTTTTCTAACGCTGGAAAAACATATGATCTTACTAATCTAGCTAAACCTGTTAAATTTTCACTTAGTATTGGATTTTTCTTATGGGGCATTGCTGAGGATCCTTTTTGTTTTTTTCCAAAAAATTCTTCAACCTCTAAAACCTCTGTTCGTTGAAGATGTCTAATTTCAGTAGCTAATCTTTCAATTGAACTTGCTATTATTCCTAAAGTTGAAAAAAACTGAGCGTGACGATCTCTTGGTATGACCTGTGTAGAAATTGGTTCTACTGATAAATTTAATTTTTTTGCTACATACTTTTCAACTCTTGGATCAATATTTGCAAAAGTACCAACAGCACCGGAAATAGCACAAGTTGATATTTCTATTATTGAATTTTCTAATCTTTTTTTGTTCCTTAAAAACTCTTGATAGTAAGTCAACATCTTTAATCCAAAAGTAATTGGCTCAGCGTGAATTCCGTGACTTCTTCCTATACATAGTGTAAATTTATGTTTAGTTGCTTGTTTTTTTAAAGTTTTTAATAATGCATCAATGTCTTTTAATAAAATTTCCCCGGATTGTTTTAATTGTAAATTAAAACAAGTATCTAGCACATCTGATGAAGTCATACCTTTATGAAGGTATCTAGCTTCATTACCCGCTTTTTCAGTTATTGAAGTTAAAAATGCTATAACGTCATGCTTAACTTTTTCTTCAATGTTTAAAATTCGTTTAACATTAATACGAGCTTTCGTTCTTACTTTTTTTGCTACACCTCTAGGAATAAAATTAATTTTTTCCATTCCTTCTGCCGCTGCTAATTCAATTTTAAGCCATAAAGAGTACTTATTGAAATCAGACCAAATTTCTTTTAACTCTTTTCTAGAATATCTATCTATCATTTTTGATTAACCTGATCTGACAAGGTAAAAATTTCATAACCATCACTTGTTATACCAACAGTATGTTCAAATTGTGCAGACAGAAGTTTATCTTTAGTAACTGCCGTCCAGCCATCATTTAAAACTTTTGTTTCGTATCTCCCCTGGTTAATCATGGGTTCAATTGTAAATATCATACCTTCTCTAATTTTTTCGCCAGTACCTTTTTTACCATAATGTAAAACATTTGGCTCTTTGTGAAATACTTCTCCAATACCATGACCACAAAAATCCTGTACCACAGAAAATCCTTTTGACTCAACATGCTCTTGTATAATGGAACCAATATCACCTAAATGTATTTCAGCTTTCAAAAATTTTATTGCCTTCATCATTGCTTCATACGTTGTATTAATAAGATTTTTTGCTTTAATTGAAACTTCACCAACTTCAAACATTCTGCTTGTGTCCCCATGCCATCCATCTTTAAGAGCTGTCACATCAACGTTAATTATATCTCCATTATTTAAAACTTTATCTGATGGTATGCCATGACAAACAACATGATTTGCTGACGTGCAACAAGATTTTGGAAAACCTCTATAAAATAGAGGAGCAGAGTATGCTTTGTGGTCATTAATATATTCGTAACATAAATTGTCTATATTTGCAGTGGTTATCCCAGGCTTAATTATTTTTTTAACTTCATCCAGTGCTCCAGCGGCAATAGCTCCAGCTTTTCTAGTTGCTTCGAAATATTCTTTATAATTATTACTCATTAATTAATTCAAGTTTTTTATTTATTTTAATTCCTTTAGTTGAAAATTTACAATCATAACAAATAATCTGCAAATTTTTCTTAATGGCATCTGTTAGCAATAATGAATAATTTACATCTATATCTTTTGCAATCTTGAATTTTTTACAATCTTCTCTTTGAACTATAAAAGCAATAACAATTTTAAACCCTTTTTTGCTAGCACTTAAAAGTTCTGTAATATGCTTTGCGCCCCTAGCGGTTATAGCATCAGGAAATTCAGCAATACCTGAAGATCTAGACAAAGTTACATTTTTTACTTCAACAAAAGTTTTTGTCTTTTTATTCTTTATTAAAAAATCAAATCTTGTATTTAGGCCAAATTTTACTTCACTTTGTATTTCATCATTTTTATGAAATTCCTTAATATAGTTACTTTTAACACCGTGACTAAATATTTTATTAGTTAGATGTGTGTTCACACCAACTTTGCTCCCATTCTTTTCTACAACTTGAAGCGTATATTGAAGTTTTCTTTTTGGATTATTGCTTTTGGTCAACCAAACTTTGAGACCTTTATCAACAAGGCCTAACATTGACCCGGTATTAGGACAATGAGCTGTAATTTTTTTATTTTTAATCAAAACATCAACGAAAAATCGCTTATATCTTTTTATTAACACTCCTGATATTAATTTATTTTCAAAATTCATAAATTACTATCTATGAAGAAAAAATATAAAAAAGTAAATGCTGCAATTTTAGTTATAGGCAATGAGATTTTGTCTGGGAGAACTCAAGATAAAAATATATCATTCATAAGCGACTGGTTAAACGTAGAGTGCGGAATATCGGTAGAAGAAGCAAGAGTCGTTCAAGATGTTGAAAACATTATAGTTAAGAATGTTTTAGATTTGAGTAAAAGATTTAAATATGTTTTTACAACTGGAGGAATAGGACCAACACACGATGATATTACAGCTAAATCTATTTCTAAAGCTATGAAAGTTAAATATGAATATCACAAGATAGCTTTTAATATTTTAGAAAAATATTACGGAAAAGCTAAATTTAATGATGGGCGAAAAAAAATGGCTAAAATGCCAAAAGGCTCAAATCTGATTTACAATCCCTCTAGTGCAGCTCCAGGATTTACAATTAAAAATATTTTTTGTTTACCAGGTGTCCCTTCAATCCTTGAGTCTATGATGCCAAACACTAAAAGATATCTTTTAAAAGGCTCGAAGACTTACAGTGAAAATATTAGTATTATCACGGTCGAGAGTAATATTGCCAAATACTTAACAAAACTACAAAAAAAATATCATAAAATTATTGATATTGGCAGCTATCCATTTTTTAGACTTGGAAGAGTGGGTGTTTCAGTAGTATTTAGATCTATGGATAAAAAAGCTATAAAAAATTGCAAAAAAGAACTTTTGAAGATTATCAAAAAATTGAAATTAAAATTACATTCTAATTAAAATGAAAATATTTGATTGTTGCATGTATTACGATGAGGATTTAGTTTTAGACCTTAGATTAAATTATCTAGATAAGTATGTTGATAAATTCATAATAGTAGAAAGTGAATTCACTCATAGCGGACAAAAAAGAAAGCTAAGATTTGACAAAAAAATTTTTTCTAAATTTAAAAATAAAATCGATTACATTGTTCTTGAAAACCAGCCAAAAAATCTTTCAAAAATTGATGAAGACGACTCAGATAATCTCAAGAATTCAAAATATATTATGAATGCAGTGAAACGAGAAAATTTTCAAAGAAATAAGTTATCCGAAGGTTTAAAATCAGCAACTAATTCTGATTTAATTATAATTTCAGATGTTGATGAAATTCCAAATTTGGAACATATCGACTCTCATCTAAATAATAAAATTATTTTATTCAAACAAACCTTTTTTTATTACAAATTTAATTTGAAATTATTAGATTATGAATGGTTTGGGTCACGAGCTTGCAGAAAAAAAGACTTAATATCACCACAATGGTTAAGAAATATAAAAAATAAAGTATACCCAAAGTGGAGAATTGATACAGTTTTTTCAAAGAAGAAATATAGTGATATTGGAATTGTTAAAAATGGAGGGTGGCATTTTTCTAATATTAAGACACCTGCAGATATCGAAAAAAAAATGAAAAATTACTTACATCATAGAGAATACGAGCTAAACCCTATTGGTGAAAATCAAATTAAAGATATAATTGAAAAGCGTAAAGCTATTTATAATTTAAAAAGCGATATGAGAAAAAATAAATTTGACTCGGAAAATGACTTAATTTTCACAGAGATGAAAGAATTACCTTTGTATCTTCAGAACAATATAGAAAAGTTTAAGGAATGGTTGATTTAAAATGGCCTCAAAAGCAATAGTAACTTTAGCTGACTCAAATTATTATGAGATGCTCACCGAGCTGATAGAGTCTATTAAAAAAAATCAAAGAGATGATGATGTTGCAATTTGTGTTTTAGACGCTGGTCTAACTGAAAGTCAAATTAAAGATATTGAGAAAAAAGTTTATAAAATTAAAAAGGCAGAATGGGATATACCTGTGTCAAAAATCAAAACATTAGGAAAGGAATGGTTAAAGAGTCAAGTATCAAGAGCATTCTTACCAAATTATTTTCCTGAATTTAATAAGTATTTATGGATTGATTGCGATGCTTGGGTAAACTCGTGGAACTCAATTGATCTATACTTTGCTGCATGTGAAAAAGGGAAGCTGGCCATAACTCAAACTATGGGTCCAGGATATAGAATAATGTCAAAAGTAAAATGGTTTTTAGGCGGACTCGCATTGATTAAATCTCAAAATTACAAACATGCGAGAAGTTCAGGAATTAGAGAAAAAGATGCAAGAAAAATTGCTTTTGCCCCGCATTTAAATATTGGTGTCTTCTCTTTAGAAAAAGAATCAGTTTGTTGGGAAGTTTGGCAAAAAAATTTAAAAAAAACTTTATCTAAAGGCAAAGTATTTGGTTCAGAAGGACTTGCAATAAATTTATCTGTTTACGTAGATGATATAGATACAGAATTTTTACCTTTAAATTGTAATTGGATTGCCAGCAACTTACTACCAAAATTTGATGATGAAAAAAAAACATTCGTTGAACCAAATATGCCTAATAATGAAATAGGTATAATGCACTTAGCAGGAGGTATATGGATCAGTGGAAAAGATATGAGATTAAATAAAAATTTGAAAATCAACATTGAGACACTTGACGGTTTGAGCGCCTTAAAATCTCTTAGATATCAAGCTTAAATTTCTTTCTTTAAAATTTGGTCGTATTAATATATTACAAAAGAAAAATATTATTCAGTGCCCTCGTGGTGAAATTGGTAGACACAAAGGACTTAAAATCCTTGCCCTTTTGGGAGTGCCAGTTCGAGTCTGGCCGAGGGCACCACAAAAAATTATGAATAAAACATTAATTATATCTGACAAAAATTCTAAATCACAAAAAATTAAAAATTTTCTTATATCAAGTTTTAAAAAAAATCCATTAAAGATTAAAAATCTTGTTTTTGTAATTGGTGGAGATGGATTTATGTTAGAAACACTTAAAAAAAATAAAAAATCAACAAATATTTTTTATGGGATCAATTCAGGAAACTATGGTTTTTTAATGAATAAATTTTCAAATAAAATTTTAAAAAATATTAAAAAAGCAAAAATGACCAGCATTTCCCCACTGGAGATGACTGTTATAAATAAAAATAATAAAATAAAAAAAAGCTTAGCAATTAATGAAGTTTCAATTTTGAGACAAAGTAGACAGGCAGCATCTATAGAGATAAAAAAAAATAATCAAAAATTAATAAAAAAGCTAATTTCTGACGGTGTTCTTGTATCAACACCTGCTGGTAGTACAGCATACAATTTATCAGTACACGGTCCAATTTTAGACTTAAATTCAAAAAAAATCTCAATTGCTCCAATTAGCCCATTCAGACCTAGAAGATGGAAAGGAAAAGTTGTCAGTGATAATTCCACGATTACTATTAAAAATTTAAATCCTAAAAAAAGACCTATAAGCGCAGTAGCTGATAATGTTGAAGTCAGAAATGCTAAAATTGTAAAAATTAAAATAAAAAAAAAAATGAAATTTCATCTTTTATATGAAAAAAATAAGGGGCTACAAAAAAAGATTAAAATTGAAAAATTAAGAAAAGAAACAGCTTAATTTTGGTGCCCTCACACGGACTCGAACCGCGAACCTATTGATTACAAATCAATTGCTCTACCAATTGAGCTATGAGGGCTTGAATGCGATTATTAAGTTAAAATTAAAATTTGTTCAAGTTTTAACTCAATGAATTATTGATATTGCATATTTTTTTCAATAAATATAAGATAAAACTATTAATCAAACCAATAAATTAAATTGTCAGATTTATTACAAAATTATTCTTATTTAGAATTTCTTTTACTAAATTTTTTAGCCATCGGCTTAGGTTATTTATTAAGATACTCGTTAACAATAGCTAACCAAAAGTGGGTTACAACATATCATCAGACCCTAACATTTTGTTTACTTCCTCCCATAACTTCAATCATTACTACTCTAATTTCTAGTAATATTGCTTTATCATTAGGTATGATAGGAGCTTTATCAATTGTAAGATTTCGAACTCCTGTTAAAAGCCCCTTAGAGTTAGTTATGTTTTTTGCGTTAATCACTATTGGTATTGGTGTAGCAGTAAATTACAAATTAGCAGCGATGCTTACGTTAATTATAGTTGTTTTAATTTCACTGTTCACTTTTCTTCAAAAATATTACAAAAACAAAAATACTAACTTCATAAATAGTTCTTATGATGAGGGATCAATTGCGCATACTATAGAAGTGAAATCAAAAGAAAAAATTGAAGATTTAGAGTCTAACGACAACCTAGAAAGTTACTATTTTAACAAAGAGGAAAATTCTTTTAACTATAGATTAATTTTTTCTACTAAATCTGATGTAGATAAAATTAAAACAAAAATTGAAAATAATGGTAGCGTACAATCTATAGATATTAAGTATGTTATTTAAAAAAAAAATTACTTTTATTTTTCTCCTTCCTTTATTTTTTTTTCAAATTCTAATACAGTCGAGTCTCTTCGGTAGTGAAACTGAAATATCAAGTGAAAATTTTTGTGAAGACATAGATCCAAAAAATTTTCTTAATCAAAAATCACCAGATCAAATTATAATAGAGACAAATAATGCAAGAAGATGGGCAACTAATTTATTCACTCTATATTTAGAATTAAATTCTGAAAAATACAAAACTCATAATAGAGAATGGTATACTTTTCAAATTGACGATAAATTTAAAAAAAAATTTAAATCAAAAATTAAGTTTGTATTTAAAGACCCTGATTATGAATGTGTTTCTAAAGGTCGAATTAGCGTTAGGGGAGATTTATGGTGGCATTTAGATTGGAAAGATGGAGTTCCTTTTTCTAGTATAAGAGTGGACCTAAAAAATGGTCACGTAAATAATCTTGTGAAATTTAATTTATTACTTCCAAAATCAAGAAATTCTTTAAACGGTAATATTAATCTTGAATTATTCATTACAACACTTTTCAACAAAGTAGGTTTGTTAGCTCCAAAATCTAAAATTATAAATGTAAAAGTAAATGGAAAAAAAAACACGTATTTATTTCAAGAAATTTTGTCCAAAGAATTCTTAGAGTCAAGAAATCTTATAGAGGGACCAATATTTGAAGGTGATCAACAATATACCGCTGAACAGTTTGCAAAAAAACAATGGAGAGGAGATTTAGGTTTAGCAAGAATGATTAACGCTTCATATGCTGCAAAAAATAAAATTAATGCTGATTTATCTCTAAGAGCTTTGTCAAAATTAAATAATATTTTTATAGACAGCGCTCTTAAAGATAATAATGATTTTGCAAATCATAGATGTGTAGATCATTATTTGACAGTAAATACTTCTAAGTATTTAAAAGATAAAGAGGCGATTAAAAATCATCAAATTTATGAGGCTTTCATATTTGCTGCTCAAGCTGATCACAGTCTAGCTTGTGATGATAGAAAATTTTATTACGATCCTATAAAAAATTATTTCTTACCAATTTACAATGATGGTAAATCGACGTTAAATATTGAAGAAAAAGATCTTTATTATAAAATAAAAAATTCTGATGTTACAGAAAACTCAATTAAAGGCGCTAAAGATGCAATTAAATTAGTTAACGATGTAGACGACAAAATATTTTTTGAAGAATTAGTTCAAAAAGGTTTTTCTTTAAATTTTAGTGAATTCAAAAAAATTAAAAAGCGAATAATTGATAATTTAAAAGCTTTAGGTGAAATCGAGGTAACCAAGGTAAAAGATAATTTTGTTTCAACGCCAAATTATTTTGAAAATAAAGATCAAAATTATTTTGGGAAAGAGATAAAGCTTATTTTTAAAGATTTAAATAAAAATAATATAGAGATTTGTGATTTAAAATTAACTGATTGTGAAATATTTTTTATTCAAAACAATGATACATCATTGATAAAATCTTTATTAAGTCAAAATATTGGGTCGCAAAAAAAAATAAATTATCCTTTTTTAAAAGCAGAGAATATTTATCTATTTTTATCTACAGCTAAAAATTATAGTTCATTAGATAGCATTAAATTGAACGAGGAAAAATTTATTGAAAGAAAAATAACAAATCAGTTTAGCATTTCTTACACAGACCAGGTTGAGGTAGATCTAGACTACGATAAAAAAAATATTAAATTTAAATTTCTTAATCCTTCAGGAAGAGTAAAAATTTTCGGAAATTTGATTGACTCTTGGAATTTTAGCCTTGATGGAGAAAATTTCTTTAAAGATAATCCCAATAATAAAAATGAATTTCTTACAAGCAAATTAACTGGATGTATTACTTTTCTTGATACGAATGTAAGAAATATTAAAATTGAAAGTAATTATTCTTTATGTGAAGATTCATTCAACTTTATAAGATCTAATGGAAACATATTAGAAGCTGAAATAAAAAATAGTTTTTCAGACGGATTAGATCTAGATTTTTCAAACATGATTATAAATAATTTATATATATCTAATTCAAAAAATGATTGCATAGACTTTTCATATGGAACTTATGAAATTTTAAATTCTAAAATTGAAAATTGTGGAGACAAAGCTATATCAATTGGAGAAAAATCTGATGTAAAAATCACATCGTCAAAAATAAAAGATTCAAATTACGGTATAGCCTCAAAAGACTCTTCAAATGTTTTTATAAAAGAAACAAATATTGAAAATACTAAATTTTGTTTAGCAGCATACAGAAAAAAACAAGAATTTTCAGGATCCGTTGTTTATACAGATAAGATAAACTGTAATAATTATTTTAAAGTTTTTGAAGTTGATCCACATTCAAGAATATCTAAAAAAAATGTGAGTTTTTAAATGAGTTTTAGAATAGAAGAAAAAATATCAATAAATAATTTTAACGTATTTGAGTTCAAAAAGTGGTTGTTTTCAAAAGGTGCAAAAATTCTTTATCCGCCAAGAATAATAAACTCAATTTATTTTGATAATAAATTAAGAATGTACAGTGACTCAAATGAAGGAATTGTGCCAAGAAAAAAAATTCGAATAAGAACCTATGAAACAAAAGATTTTTTTTCATCAAAAAAAAGTTTTAAAAAGGAAACAAAAATCACCTACTATAATTATAGATTTAAAGAAGTTGAAAAATTTATTTTAAATGAGCAAAATTTTTTAACAGGTATCCATGATCAGGTTTACGGTCAATGCCAACCAAACCTTAATGTTTTTTATAAAAGAAACTATTTTTTTGTATTTAATACTAGATTTACATTAGATGAAGATATTGAGTATAAAAAATTTAAAAATGGTAAATTAAGTAATTTTTCAATACCAGATAAAAATTTTGTTGTAGAAATAAAATCAAACAAAATTAATAACACCGATTATTTTAAAGATATTTTACCCTTACCAAGATCACGTTTTAGTAAATATTGTAGAGGCATAGAGTTAGTAGATTAATTTTTATTTATTTTTTAAGCTTTGAAAAATGTGATGACAAACAATAGTTACAGTATTAGAGATATTTAAACTTTCAATATTTTTATTTATATTTATCTTTAATTTAAAGTCAGAATTTTCTAATGTTTTTGATTTTAATCCATAGCCTTCAGAACCGAATAATAAAACATTTTTTCCAATCCAGTTATTGGTTGTGAAATCTTTTTTAGCTGCAACGTCAAAGCTGTATATCCAAAATTCCTTAGTTTTTAAAAATCTAAGTGCTGTATTAATATTTGAAACTTTAAATATTTTTATATGCTCAACACCACCACTTGCACTTTTATATAATGATTTGCTTTTAAATGGAAAAGATCGCTCTTTTACAATAAGCCCATCAACATCAAAAGCAACTGCACTTCTTATAATTGATCCAATATTCCTTGGATCGGTTACATCTTCCAATGCAATGAGATTTATATTTTTTTTTGAATTGTTTAATACAAATTCCTTAAGAGTAATATCCTCTAGATTTTCTACTTCAGCAATTAATCCCTGATGAGCAGTTTCATCTTTGCCACAAAGGTTATTAAGTTCTTTACGAGATTTATAAAATACACTTCTATTTTTTAATAAATTAAGATGTTGATTTTCCCTATTAAGTTTCTTCATAGCGTCCTCTGTTAAAAAAATTCTTTCGATTTTTCTTGAGGGGTTTTTAAGGGCCTCAGTAACAGCATGTTTTCCAACGATCAAAAAAGTGGTCTTTTTCATAATTTTTTGGCCTTTTTTACCAATAACTAGCATATTTTAAGGTAAAATGATTTATTGCATTTATTATACAAATGCTTATAAAACCCTTGTTGTTAAATGCTTTTTAAGTTAGTGGGTATCCCTAAATGTAATAATGAAGGAGGGGTACCAAAGCGGTCAAATGGGGCGGGCTGTAAACCCGTTGACTTCGGTCTTCGAAAGTTCGAATCTTTCCCCCTCCACCAACTTATTAAGTTTTAATAATATTGGGCGTAATAAGTTTGGATTTTGCGGGTGTAGTTCAATGGTAGAACGCTAGCCTTCCAAGCTGGATGTAAGGGTTCGATTCCCT
>MDTG01188944.1_pt1 | contig 18710 bp, 18 predicted proteins | sample 811421 | NCBI WGS metagenome assembly MDTG01 (sample SAMN05326645, study PRJNA326480) | marine metagenome | isolation source: seawater | place: Pacific Ocean: South East | collected 2011
AAGATAATAAAATTAAAATTTTATCAATTCCTGAAGATGAATATTTTAAAAGTAAAACATTAGCAGTAAATATACTTGCTACATCTCCAAGAAATTTAATTCTTATGGAAGAATATTCAAAGACTATTGATTTATTAATTAATAATAATTGTAAAATAAATTTATTTTCTGGTAAAGAATTGTGCATTAAAATGGAAGGCGGGCCAACTTGTTTGACACGACCTATATTAAGAGTAAATTAATAAATGGCTCCTCAGGCCGGGCTCGAACCAGCGACCGATCGGTTAACAGCCGATTGCTCTACCAACTGAGCTACTGAGGATCACTAAATGTTATTAGATAAAAATAATAAAAAAACAAGAAAAAATTGGAGGCTCGGAGCGGAATCGAACCGCTGTGCAAGGCTTTGCAGGCCCCTACATAACCACTCTGCCACCGAGCCAATAAATAAATAATCATTTAATCTAATTAAGTCAATTAATCACAATTAAGTTAATTTTTTTGCAAATGTAAGGAGATTTTCATATAAAAAATATATTAATTTAATCTATAGAATATATAAGCCAGATAAATATGAATTTTGAGTATAGTGAAGCACGAAATTTAATGGTTGAAAATCAATTACGACCAAATAAAATAAATGACAAATTTATCTTAAATTTGTTTAATGAAATAAAAAAAGAAGAATTTTTAGAAGATGAATCTAAGTTTTTTTCTTATAATGATTCTGATATTGATTTAACTAGTAGTAGAGGATATTTAAAAAACTTAAACATTGCTCAATTAATATCAAAATCTGAGATAAAGAATAATTATAAAATTTTACATGTTGGAGGCTTAACAGGTTATGTATCCGTTATGCTTTCTAAACTTTGTAAAGAACTAATTGTTATTGAAAATGATATGAGTTTAATTCATGAATTGAATAAAAATATTGAAAAAATGAATATTACAAATATCAAAATTATTAATTCAAATTTATCAAAAGGTTATCAAGAAGAATCTCCATATAATTTAATATTTATTGATAATCCTATAGAAAAAATTCCTAATGAATATATTGATCAGCTTAATTCAAATATGGGAATAATTGTAATGGTTGAAAAAATAAATGATGAATTATCGAAGGCGTATAAAATTATTAAAAATAAAGAAAGTATGAATAAAGAGTATTTATTTGATGTATTTACTAAATATGAATTATTTTCTTCTAAAAAGGACTTTGTATTTTAATGATTAAATTTTTTTTAATATTTTTTTTATTATTTTCTTTCAATTCCTATTCTTTATCTATTAACGAAACTATAGATAGCACTGTTAAGAATAATTATAAGGTAAAAATAGGCTTAGAAAAATTAATTGAATCAAAAGAATTGATTAGTAAATCTTTAGGAGAAAAATTACCTAGTATCACAGGAACTATTTCTGGAACATATTCAACATCTGAATCAAAAGCAACTACTGGAACCACAACTCCTGAAACTTTTACAGACAAATATAAGCTTTCAATAACTCAAAATTTATATGATGCAGGTTTTAATGATTTAGAAATTAAAAGATCAAAATTACTATATGAAGATGAATTAATTAATTTTCAAATATCACTTCAAGATTTGTTTGTACAAGCAATTACTGGATACTTTACTGTAATTAATTATGAAAAAACATTAGAAGCAACAAAAAAAAACTTTGAATCAGTTACTAAAGCTTTAGAAGAAACTAAGACTAGATATGAATTGGGATCTTCTTCTTTATTTGATCTACAGAGTTCTGAATCGGCATATGCTGTTGCTAAAGCAAATTTTTATGCAGCAGATCAAAATTTTAAAATAAGTAAAAAAAGTTTTAAAAATATAGTTTCCAAAGATCCTATCAATTTAGAAGAAATAGTAAAAATTAATTCTTCTATAGATTATGAAAGTTCTTTAAATAAATTATATAAACATAATTCAAATCTGAAATTATTAATTAATAAAATTGAAAATAATAAAATTTTACTACTAAAAGAGCAAAAAACTAAAAAACCTAATCTTGATTTCACTAGTTCCGCGGAGTATTCAGATGCAGGTAGGTTAGAGCCAGGTACGGAATCTACTTCAGGATCAATTGCGCTTACTCTCACTGTTCCTATATTTCAACAGAATATTGATAATTCAAATATTAGAAAATATCATTCTCAAATTTTACAATCAGAATTAGAATATGAAAATCTTAAAGAAGAGCTTGAAATTGAAATTTCTAACTTGTACAGAGATTTTAATATAAGTTTAGCTGAAATTGAATCTAATTTGTCTATTATTAAAGCCACAGAAACATCTATAGAAATTATATCTCAAGAATATGATATTGGAACGAAAACTATTATGGATCTAATTCAAGAAGAGAGCAAATTATTAACTGCTAAGGTAGATTATTTAAATTCCAAAAAAAATTATTATATCAGCTATTTTAAAATTAAATCTTTAGAGGGCACTCTTTTAAATGATTTTGAAGAATTTTTACCCAAATTCAATTAAATATTTTATTATAAATATACATAAGATATAAGTTATTAAAAGCATGTCAGATAATCAATCTATTAAAGAATCATTAGCAGTTATAAAAAAAGCTCTCCAAGATGATAATGCAACTAATATAATTGATGATAATGAAAATCTAGATAACAAAGTTTTAATTTTAAATAATTTAGTTAAAGAAGATGGAACTACAGAAATCATCAAAGACAATTCTTTAAAAAAAGAAGAAATTAAAGAATTATTAAATAATAATATTTCAAAATATTTAGATGAAAACATTGATAAATGGCTTAATAAAAATATTCATGATTATTTTAATAAATATATAAAAAAAGATAAATGAAATTAAGTAAAGATTTTGATTTTATAAATATTGAAAAAGATATTTATAATAAATGGGAGAAAGATGGTTGTTTTAAACCTTTAAGTTCTAATGAATCTTTTTGTATTATGATGCCTCCTCCTAATGTAACTGGCAGCTTACATATGGGACACGCACTTACTTTTACAATTCAAGATATATTAATTAGATATAATAGAATGCAAGGAAAGGAAGTACTTTGGCAACCAGGCACAGATCATGCTGGTATTGCAACACAAATGGTTGTTGAAAAACAATTAAAAGAAAAAAATATTGATAGAAGAAATTTAGGTAGAAAAAAATTCATCGATAAAGTTTGGGAATGGAAAAAAACATCAGGAAATAAAATTAATAATCAATTAAGAAGATTGGGAGCATCGGCAGATTGGTCCAGAGAAAGATTTACCATGGATGAAGGCTTATCATTTTCTGTTAAAAAAGCTTTTGTAGAACTTTATAATAATAAATTAATTTATAAAGATAAGAGATTAGTTAATTGGGACCCTAAATTATTAACAGCAATATCGGATTTAGAAGTTCAACAAAAAGAACAAGAAGGTTTTATTTGGCATATTAAATATCCAATAGATTCTAAAAAATCTATTATTGTAGCAACTACAAGACCTGAAACTATGCTTGGAGATTCTGCTGTTGCTGTTCATCCTGAAGATATAAGATATAAAGATATTATTGGATTAGAGTGCTTTCTTCCTTTAACTAATCGTAAAATTAAAATTATTTCTGATGATTATGCAGATCCTGAAAAAGGTACAGGGGCAGTTAAAATAACACCTGCTCATGATTTTAATGATTTCAATGTTGGAAAAAGAAATAATTTACAATTTATCAATATTTTTGATGAAAATGCAAAACTGAATAATAATGTTCCAAAAAAATATATTGGTTTAGATAGATTTGAAGCAAGAAAACTAATATTAGAAGATCTAAAATCTCTCAATCTACTTATTAAAGAAGAAAAACAAAAAATGGTTATTCCTTATGGTGATAGATCAGGAGTAATTATAGAACCATGGCTAACTGATCAGTGGTTTTGCGATGCTAAAAAACTTTCATTCGAACCAATTCAAGCTGTAAAAGAACAAAAAACTAAATTTATACCAAATCAATGGGAAAAAACTTTTTTTAACTGGATGGAAAACATTGAGCCCTGGTGTATATCTAGGCAATTATGGTGGGGTCATCAAATTCCTGCTTGGTATGGCCCAGATAAGAAATATTTTGTTGCATTAGATGAAATTGAAGCCAAAAAACAAGCATTTGAACATTATGGAAAAGAGGTGATTCTTTATCAAGATGAAGATGTTTTAGATACATGGTTTTCATCGGGATTATGGACCTTTTCAACTTTAGATTGGCCTCAAGAATCTAAAGAAATAAATAAATTTTATCCTGGCAGTGTTCTTGTTACTGGTTTTGATATTATTTTTTTTTGGGTAGCCCGTATGATGATGATGGGTTCATTTTTTATGAAAAAAACACCTTTTAAAGATGTATATATACATCCACTAATACGTGATGAGCATGGTCAAAAAATGTCAAAATCAAAAGGCAATATTATAGATCCTCTTGATCTATTAGACAAATATGGTGCAGATACTTTACGATTTACTTTAACTGCTCTTTTAAATCCAGGAAGAGATGTAAAATTATCTGAATCAAGAATAAAAGGTTATAAATCATTTACAAAAAAAATATGGAATGCTGCAAATTTTTTACTTATTAACAAAAGTATATTTTCATTAGATATTAATTATAAAGAAATTTCATTGCCAGTTAATCAATGGATTATTAATGAATTAATAAATACTTCAAATTTAATTGATAAATATATGAAAAAATATTTATTTCATGAAGTAGCTAATCAAATTTATCATTTTATATGGCATACATATTGTGATTGGTATATTGAATTTACTAAATCATATTTTCAAGATAATCAAAAATCAGAAGAAACAAAATTAGTTTCAGGATATATTTTTGTTGAAATACTTAAATTGATTCATCCTATTATGCCTTTTATCTCTGAAAATTTATGGAATATTTTGCATAAAAATAATAATTACTTGATGCTTCAGAAATTTAGTAAATTTAATGATGCAAGAATATTTGAAAATAATACAAAAAATGTAAAATATATTATAAATATTATTTCTTCAGTAAGAAATTTAAGATCTGAATTAAACATTCCTTATACAAAAAAAATTGATTTAAATATCGATAATAAAGATTTAAACAAAAATTTAGTAATTAAGGAATTTAGTAATGAGTTAATTAGATTATTAAAAATTAATTCAATTAATTTTGATAAAATAAACCAAAAAGAAAAATCTGCTTATATAGTTATTTCTGATACTACTCTTACAATACCATTAGAGGGTATTGTTGATACAAATAATGAATTAAAAAAATTGAATAATAAGTTAGAAAAAGAAAATAAGAAACTAGCAGATATACAAAATAAATTAGATAATGTTAATTTTATAGAAAAAGCGCCATTAAATGTAATAGAGGATTTTAATTTACAGAAAAAAAATATTAAATTATCTATTGAAAAAATTAAACAAATAATAAATATTATTAAATAGAATGTCAGATAAAGGTTCAAATATTAAGTCTAATCTTCCTAGTAGACACGTTAGTGTTGGACCTAAGAGCGCTCCACATAGATCAATGTATTACGCTATGGGTTTAACTGAAGAAGAAATTTATCAACCATTTATTGGCGTAGCTACCACTTGGAATGAATCGGCGCCCTGCAATATTACTTTAGGAAGACAGGCACAAGCTGTAAAAACTGGAGTAAAAGAAAAAAATGGAACTCCAAGAGAGTTTACAACTATTACTGTAACAGATGGAATAGCAATGGGACATGAGGCTATGAAAGCTTCTTTAGTAAGTAGGGAAGTAATAGCTGATAGTGTTGAATTATCTGTTAGAGGTCATTGTTACGATGGAATTGTTGGTTTAGCAGGATGCGATAAGTCTTTACCTGGACTTATGATGGCTATGGTTAGGTTAAATATACCATCTGTTTTTATTTATGGAGGGACAATTTTGCCTGGGCATCATAAAGGAAAAGATTTAACTATCATTGATGTATTTGAAGCAGTAGGCAAACATGCACAAGGAGTAATTGATGACAAAGAATTAAAAACTATTGAGCAAGTTGCATGTCCAACTGCAGGTTCATGTGGAGGACAATTTACAGCAAATACAATGGCCTGCATTTCAGAAGCTCTTGGATTGGCTTTAACTAACTCTGCTATGACTCCTGCAACTTATGAAGAAAGAGATAATTACGGTATAGAAAGTGGCAAAGCAGTAATGAATTTGATTAATAAAAATATTAGACCGAGAGATATAGTAACCTTAGATTCATTAAAAAATGCTGCTGTAGTTGTAGCTGCTACAGGTGGTTCTACTAATGCTGCATTACATTTACCTGCGATAGCAAATGAAGCTGGTATTAAATTTACTTTAAAAGATGTTGTTCAAATTTATCAATCAACTCCATATATTGGCGATATGTCGCCAGGTGGCAAATATGTTGCAAAAGATTTATATGATGTTGGAGGTGTTCCAATAGTAATTAAATCTCTTATTGATGGAGGTTATATTAATGGTGATTGTATGACAGTAACTGGAAAAACTATAGGAGAAAATCATCAAGATGTTATATTTCCAACAAATCAAGATGTTGTTTATACTTGTGATAAACCTATAAGCGAACATAGTTCAGTTGTAGGTTTATGGGGTAATTTAGCGGAAGAGGGCAGTATATCTAAAATTGCTGGTCTTAAAAATTTAACATTTAAAGGAAAAGCAAAGTGTTTTGATTGTGAAGAAGATGCTCTAACTGCAGTTCTGAAAAATGAAATAGTTGCAGGTGACGTTGTTATTATACGATATGAAGGCCCCAAAGGAGGTCCAGGTATGCGTGAAATGTTATCTACGACAGGAGCTATATATGGGCAAGGATTAGGTGATAAAGTAGCTTTAATTACAGATGGGAGATTTTCTGGAGGAACTAGAGGATTTTGTATTGGTCATGTCGGTCCAGAAGCTGCTGTTGGAGGCATGATTGGACTATTAAAAGATGGAGATGAAATAGTTATTGATGCAATAAAAGGTCAAATAAATGTTGTTTTGACAGATGATGAAATTAAAAAAAGAAAATCAGAGTGGAAACCTAGAAAGACTAACCATAATTCAGGAACTATTTGGAAGTATGCGCAAACAGTAGGGCCAGCAAATGAAGGCGCAGTTACACAACCAGGAGCAGAAAAAGAAACTCATACTTACGCAGATATATAATATTAATAATTTAATTAATTAATTCTAATATTACAGGTGTATGATCAGAAGCCTTTTCCCATCCCCTAGGCATTCTATTAATTGATACTGATTTTATTTTATCAGTTATTTCTGGAGAAGTTAAAAAGTGATCAATCCTTAAACCATTACCTTTTTGCCAAGAACCTCCTCTATAACCCCAAAATGTCCAATTTGTATTTCCTTTTAGATAATTTTTTATTACATCTATAAAACCCATATTTAATAATGATTTAAATCTTTTTCTAGTAACAGGATGTGCACAGGCATCATTTCTAAAATTTTCAGGTGAATATACATCATCATCAGTAGGGATAACATTAAAGTCACCTCCAATAATTATTGGAATATTATCGTCATATAATTTTGAAATATATTCATTAAATTTATCCATCCATTCAATTTTATAGTCAAATTTATCACTTTCTATAGGATTTCCATTAGGTAAATAGATGCATATTAATTTTATTTTTTTTCTTATTTTATTCAATTTTATTTCTGTTTCAATAAATCTTGCATTTTCATCTTTATTAAATGTTGGCAATTTATAATTAGTAATATTAAGTTCATTTTTACTTAATATAGCAACACCATTCCATGCTTTTTGTCCATTAATATAAGAAAAATAATTTAATTTTTTTATTTCATCGATAGGAAAATTTTCATTTATACATTTCAGTTCTTGTATTAAATAAATATCAGATTTATCTTCTTTAATAAATCTAATTAAATGTTCAATTCTCGCATTAATGGAATTTACGTTCCATGTAACTATTTTCATTTACTAAAGTGAAAATGATGTACCACAACCGCATGAAGAAGAAGCTTGTGGATTTGTTATTTTAAAAGAAGAGCCTATTAATTCTTTAACATAGTCAATTTTAGATCCTTTGATTAATTCTAGCGATGTATTGTCAATCAATAATGACATTTTATTTGTATTAAAAATAACATCATCATCATTCTTATTTATTACAATATCAAATTTATACTGAAAACCCGCACATCCACCACCTAGTACTGTTATCCTAAAATATTTAGCGTTATCATTTTTTATAATTTTAGCTATATAATCTTGAGCATTTTCAGTTATTTCAATATTTTTTTGCATAATTTTAATAAAAATCTATTAATTATAATATAATGTATTTCCTATTATTTAAATATTTTTATGGATAAAAATTTATCTGCAAATCCTCATTATTCAAAAGGACGGCTATATAATGAATTTTATCAAGAAACCTCAAGAACTGTGTTCGAAAGGGATAGGGATAGAATTATTCATTCAAACTCATTTAGAAAATTAAAACATAAAACCCAAGTATTTATTCAAAGCGATAGTGATTACTATAGAACTAGATTGACTCATTCATTAGAAGTTGCTCAAATTGCGAGATCTTTATGTAGGGCAATGAATTTAAATGAAGACTTGGGGGAAGTTGTTTCTTTAGCTCATGATTTAGGTCATCCTCCTTTTGGTCACACAGGTGAAAAAGCACTAAATATTTCTATGAACGAATATGGTGGTTTTGATCATAATGATCAATCATTAAGAGTTATTACTTTTATTGAAAAAAGACACCCCGATTTTAATGGATTAAACCTTTCTTGGGAAAGTTTAGAAGGTATCGTTAAACATAATGGAAAAATAATAAATAAGATTCCTTTTCATCTATCTCAATATAATAAAAATCATAATTTAGATTTAGATAAAAATCCTCATCTTGAATCTCAAATTGCATCTATTGCAGATGATATTGCTTATAATAATCATGATATAGAAGATGCTTTAAGAGCTAAATTAATTAATTTAGACTCTTTAAAAGAAATAAATCATTTTAATAAAATTATTCAAGAAATTAAGGATAGATATAAAAATATTGAAGATGAAATGATAACTTATCAAATGTTAAGGATTAGCATTTCGCAAATGATCAATGATATTATAAAAAATTCTATTAAAAAAATTAAAAACAATAATATTGTTAAAATACAAGACATTTTTGATAATGATAATTTTATAATATCTATGTCAAATGAAATGAAAAATGATTGTAAGCAGATTAAAGATTTCTTGTATTTAAATGTCTATAATCATTCTAATATTTTTAATAAGAAGCAGGAAGTAGAAAAAATTACAATGAAATTATTTAGCTACCTATTAAAAAATTTTAATTTATTACCCAAAGATTGGCTTTTATTAGAAAAACATGTAAAAAAGCATCGCATAGTTTGTGATTATATTTCCGGTATGACTGACAGATATGCCATTAAACTTTATAAATCTATATATGAATGACTATTTAAACAATCTAAAAAATAATTTATTTAAAATAATTGATGATTTAATAGATAAAAATATAATTGATAAAAACTTTGATAAAAATAATATATCTTTAGATTATTTTTCTAAATCAAAGAAAGCTAACGTATCTTCAAACATTTTAATTTTATTAAAAAATAAGATAAAAGATAATTTTCAAATTGAAGATTATATTTTAGAGAATATTAAAAATTTAGATTTTATATATGATGTCTTTATTTCAAAAGGAAATTTTATTAATGTTTTTTTTAAAGAGGAATATATTTTAGACTTTTTAAGTAAAGTTTTTATTTCTCCAAGTAATTATGGAGAATCCAATGAAGGAAAAAATAAAAAAATAAACGTAGAATTTGTTTCTGCAAATCCAACAGGTCCAATTCATATAGCTCATATAAGGGGAGCTGTTTTTGGCGATGTAATATCTTCTATTTATGAAGCAACTGGTTACGATGTTACTAGGGAATATTATGTTAATGACTCAGGGACCCAAATAAAAATATTAGGCAACTCATTATTTAAACGTTATTCTGAATTATTTGATATAGAAATATCTTTTTTAGACAATGAATATCCTGGAAAATATTTAATTTTAATTGCAAAAATTATCAAAGATAAAGATGGTAATAAATGGCTTAATTACGATTTAAATAAAAGAGAAAAATATTTTGAAAAATTTGCAGTTGATTATCTAGTTAATAAAATAGAACAAGATTTAAATTCAATTAATATAAAATTTAATAAGTTTACTTATGAATCCGATATAATAAAAAAACAAACTATTGATGAGGTATTTGCTATATTAAAAGAAAAAAATTTGTTGTTTGAAGGTTATTTAGATAAGCCTAAAGGGGAAGAAAAAACTAATTGGAAACCAAAAAAACAATTACTTTTTAAATCTTCAAAATTTAATGACGATCAAGATCGAGCAATAAAAAAAGAAAATGGTGATTGGACGTATTTTGCAAATGATGCTGCATATCATTATGATAAATTTAAAAGAAATTATTTTAAACTTATTAATGTATGGGGCGCAGATCATATTGGATATATAAATAGAATGAAATCAATTGTAGAAGTTTGTTCAAATCAAAATAACTACTTAGATGTTCAAATTTGTCAGTTAGTTAGATTAATTTCTAAAGGAAAAACTCTTAAAATGTCAAAAAGAGAAGGAAATTTTGTAACTTTAAAAGAATTATTAGATAAAGTAGGAAAAGATTCCATCAGATACTATATGATTTCTACAAAGAATGTAACTCCTATGGATTTTAATTTAGATAAGGTTGTAGAAAAAAATAAAGATAATCAAGTTTTTTACTGTCAATATGCATATGCAAGAGCATCTTCAGTAATAAATAAATCTAAAAATTTAAATCAATTTGAAAATTTTGAAAATAATTTTAGTAAATTTAATTATAATTCATTAAGTCCTTACGAAAAAGAAATTATTTTAAAAATTATTTCTTGGCCATATTTATTAAATCAATCTTCATATTTAAGGCAACCACATAAAATTATTAATTATATTGAGGATATTTCTTCATCTTTCCATTCTTTTTGGAATATGGGCAAAAATGATGAAAGTTTAAGAATGTTAGATTCTTCAAATATTGAAAAAACCACATCAAAGCTTTTTTGGGTACAGGCATTTAGAATAGTAATGAAAAAAGCATTTGATATAATTGGTATTGAAGCTATTGAAAACATGTAATGATTAATAGAAAATATCTTATAATTTTTCTCTTTTTTTTTATAATTATCTTATTTTTTTTTATTTATCAATTTGATAATCATAATAAATTCTTTATTAAAAAAAATATAGAATCTTTTTATTTTATTCCTAAAGACAAAAAAGGAATTAAAGTAAAAGATTTGGACAAAAAAATTTTACATGTTTTAGATAATGAAAAATTAGAAATTAATTTTGATAATGATGCTTATCTTAAATATTCTTTTCAACTTTTTACTTCTAATAATTTTAATGAAATATCTAGACAATTAGATTTTTTTGTTGTTAATCATAAAATACCAAAAAAAGATTTATATATTGCTTCTTTAAGTACAAAAATTGAAAGGGAGTTTTTTTTATTGTATCAAAATTTTGATAATAGAGATTCTGCTTTAAATAACTGCCCTAACTTATTGAAATTTATAAATAAATGTATTATTGTAAATGTTGAAAACATGAACTAATCAAAAACTAGAATCGTAATTAAAAATTTATAATATTAATATGCTTTTAGAGGAAAATACACTTCAAGACTCTGAAATATCTCAAGAAAATGAATTCAAAATATCATTAGAAGGTTATGAAGGTCCAATAGATCTTTTATTAGACTTAGCACGTAAACAAAAAGTTGATTTATCCGAAATATCAATACTGACATTAGCTGAACAATATGCTGAATTTATTGAAAATTATAAGAAAATCCATTTAGAAATTGCTGCAGATTATTTAGTTATGGCTGCATGGTTAACTTATCTAAAATCACGATTATTGTTGCCAAAAGATGAAAAAAACGATGAAAGTACACCAGAGCAGTTAGAAGAAGCTATAAAATATCAACTACAAAGATTAGAAGCTATGCAAAAAATCTCTAAAGAACTTTATTCAAGACCTTTAATTGGAAGAGATACTTTTTATGTAAATATAGATGAGGGCATCAAAATAAAATATAATATTTCATATACTTCAAGCCTTTTTGATTTATTAAAATCTTATTCAACTATCATTAAAAAACAGGAAATTATTTCTAATTTAACAATTAATTTATCTGAGTTGCAAACTGTAGAAAACTCAATACAAAGAATTAAGAATATGTTTGGTTCATTAAAAGAATGGACTAATTTTTTAACATTAATACCCAAACTTTCTTCGAACAATATTATTAATAAATCATATATATCATCAAATTTTGTAGCATCTTTAGAATTAACTAAAAATGATTTAATTGAAATGAAACAGACTGAAACTTTTGGAAATATATATATAAAGAATAAATTTAATGATTAATAATGATATTAAAATTATAGAGGCTTTGCTTTTTGCATCTGATGAACCAATTTTAGAAAATGATTTATTGGAAAAAATTCATAATAAGGAAAAAATAAATGAATACTTAGAAGAGTTAACTAATTTTTACTCAGGAAGAGGTATATATTTAAAAAAAACAGGACTAAAATGGTCTTTTAGAACATCTCCAGATATTTCAGAGCATTTGACAATTTTCAAAAAACAAAGAAGAAAAATTTCAAGAGCTGCTTTAGAAACTTTAGCTATTGTAGCTTATCATCAACCAGTAACACGCTCTGAAATTGAAAATATAAGAGGAGTCCAAATGGGAAGAGGTTCAATTGATCATCTTTTAGAAATAGGTTGGATTAGACCAAGTGGTAGAAAAAATGTTCCTGGCAAACCTACTTTATGGTCTACAACAGATAAGTTTTTAGAACATTTTGAAATAGAAAATTTAGACAATCTTCCTAATAAAAAAGAATTAAAAGAAAGCGGCTTTTTAGAAAAAAGATCAGCAATTGCTACAATTACAGATTTAGCATCAAATAATGAAGAGGCAAGTATTCATGAGGAAATTAATGAGGAAGAAAATATTGATGATTTTATAGCTGAAAATAAAGAATAAATAACAATATTTTTTTTTTTTCAGTTTTTCTTGTTTTTGTATTAGTGAAATGTATAAGCCAAAAAGGAGATATATATGACACCGTCAATTTGGCAGTTATTAATTGTATTAGTTATTGTCCTTCTTTTATTTGGTAGAGGTAAAATTCCTCAATTAATGGGTGATATGGCAAAAGGCATTAAATCTTTTAAAAGAGGAATGACTGATGAAGAAAAAAAAGAAGAAACTAATATAGAAAAAAAGACTGACGAAGATAACAAGTAATTATAATGTTTTCTTTTGGTTGGTCTGAAATAGCACTAACATTAGTTATTATTATAATTGTTGTTGGACCAAAGGAAATTCCTAATTTATTAAGACAAATTGGTTCATTTTCTAAATCGATCAAAAAAATTTCAAGAGAATTTAAAAAATCTTTAAGTGAAATAGCTGAAGAAGGTGACATTAAAGAAATAAAAAAATCTATCTCAGAAGTTAAAGATTTAAGCAAAGATATAGATCCTACAAAAGAAATTAAATCTAATATTGATAGCATTACTGATACCGCAAAAATTATGAAAGAAGAAATAAATCAATTAAATAACGATGAAAATCTATTAGATGAAGAAAATAAGAAAAATGAATAAAAAAACACAACTTGAAGAAATGACATTATTTGATCATATCACAGAATTAAGGAAAAGATTATTATGGAGTTTTTTATATATCTTAATAGTTTTTGTTTTTTGTTTTTATTTTGCTAGTGAATTATTTGCATTTCTTGCCGAACCTTTGGTTAGTCTGATGGATACTAAAAATGGACAAGGATTTATTTATACTGCTTTACAAGAAGCTTTTTTTACGGAATTGAAAATTGCTTTCTTTTTTGCACTTTTTTTTTCCTTTCCTTTAATTGCAATTCAAATTTGGAAGTTTATAGCTCCAGGGCTTTATAATAACGAAAAAAAAGCATTTCTGCCTTTTTTATTTGCTACCCCAATACTATTTTTTGCTGGAGGAGCATTGGTTTATTATTTTATATCTCCTGTTGCATGGAAGTTTTTCATGTCTTACCAAAACATTAATTCTTCTGGAATTCCAATTAGGTTAGAAGCTAAAATGGGAGAATATTTGGGATTAATGATGAGGTTCATCTTTGCTTTTGGATTAGCATTTCAATTACCTGTAGTTTTAACTTTATTAGCAAAAGCTGGCTTAGTAACTCATGAGTCACTTAAAAAATTTAGGAAATATGCTATTGTAATAGCCTTTCTATCTGCTGCTTTTTTGACCCCACCAGATCCATTCAGCCAAATTAGTTTAGCTCTACCTATTATATTATTATATGAAATTTCAATATTTTTAGCTAAAAGGATTCAAAAAAACAAAGATAAGAATTAAAAAAATGCATGATATTGATTTTATTAGAAAAAATCCTGTTGAATTTGATAATTTAATAAATGTAAGAGGAGAAAAGTCTTTATCTTCAATCATAATTAAAATTGATGAAGAAAAAAGAAACACTCAAACAATTTTACAAAATATTTTATCGGAAAGAAATACTATATCTAAAGAAATTGGTATATTAAAATCAAAAAATAAAGATTCTTCAAATTTAATTAATAAGGTTGAAGAATTAAAAAAACAAATATCAAATTTAAAAGAACTTGAAAAAATAAAAGAAGAGGAATTGAATGCTATTTTAACTAGAATACCTAATTTAGCTTCAAAAGATGTTCCTATAGGAAATAACGAAAAAGATAATACTGTATATAAAACCTGGGGAAAAAAACCTGATTTTAATTTTACACCAAAAAGACATTTTGAAATTGGTGAAAATTTAAATCTTATGAATTTTGAAACTGCCTCTAAATTATCTGGATCACGTTTTGTTATATTAAAGGGTATGTTATCTAAACTAGAAAGAGCCATTACTAATTTTATGCTCGAAAAACATACAATGGAAAATGGATATACTGAAATGAATGTTCCTTTTTTAGTTCGTAATGAAACTCTATTTGGTACAGGACAATTGCCAAAATTTTCTGATGATTTGTTTACTGCTGGTGAAAACTTATGGTTAATCCCAACTGCAGAAGTACCTCTAACTAATCTTGTTAGAGAGCAAACCCTTAATGAAAATTCTTTGCCTATGAGAGTAACTTCATATACCCCATGTTTTAGATCAGAAGCAGGAGCAGCAGGTAAGGATACTAGAGGGATGTTGAGACAACATCAATTTACCAAGGTAGAATTAGTTTCTGTAACTGTCCCAGAACATTCAGATGAAGAATTAGAAAGAATGTTGAAATCAGCTGAAAGTATTTTGCAGGATTTGAATATACATTATCGAGTTATGACTTTATGTACTGGCGATATGGGATTTGCAGCAAAAAAAACATATGACATTGAAGTTTGGTTACCTGGCGAAAAGAAATATAGAGAGATATCTAGTTGTTCTAATTGTGGTGATTTTCAAGCAAGAAGAATGAATACTAAATATAAAAAAGATAATAAAAATAACTACGTTCATACTCTAAATGGATCTGGCTTAGCTGTTGGAAGAACATTAATAGCAATACTTGAAAATTATCAAACAGAAGATGGCAATGTTCAAATTCCAGAAGTTCTTCAAAAATTTTTAAATAACAATAAAACATTGATATAGTGCTTGATGTTAGAAAAATTAGATTAACTTTAGAACTTAGAGAAGCAGGAATTAATAATACAAAAGTACTTTCCGCAATTGAGACAACTCCTAGAGAATTATTTATACCTGAAAGTTTTAGAAATCAAGCATATGAAAACATTGCTTTACCCATTGGCAAAGATCAAACAATTAGTCAGCCATATATAGTCGCATTAATGTCCCAATTACTTGAAGTAAATACTAATCATAAAATCTTAGAATTAGGAACAGGCACTGGTTATCAATCAGCTATATTATCTAAGTTAGCAAGAAGAGTTTATACAATTGAAAGAATTAAATCTTTATTAATTAATGCAGAAAATATTTTTAAGAAATTAAAAATCACCAATATTGTTTCTAAACATGGAGATGGAAATCTTGGTTGGTCAGAACAAATTCCTTTTGACCGAATTATTTTTACTGCTGCCACAAAAGAGATAACTAAAAATCTTTTCTCACATATTAAAGAAAATGGTATTATTGTGGCTCCTATAATTGTGAATTCCTCTCAAGTATTAAAAAAATATATTAAGAAAAATAATAAAATTCAGGAAGAAGATATAACAGATGTTGTTTTTGTACCTAATTTAAAAGGAACTAAGGATTAGATAATAATTTCTTTTGTTCTTTTTTTATTATAATTTTAGTTACACAAAAAACAAATATTCCAAAAATCCAATTGATTATTAACAATCCCCAAAAAACATATTCAAATGAAAAATTCATTTTAAATATTAAATACCAAAGAACTATAGATGGTAAAATCACCATTCTAACTACTGTGAATAAGAAAACAATATTCGGTTTTTTGATTCCCTGTATTAATGCATTACTTATGAAAAAAATTGGATATATTGGCTCCATAAAACAAGTAATTCTTAAGTAGGTTGTTCCAAATTTTAACACTTCTTCATTATCTGTAAATAAACCTACTGCATATTCAGCAGAAAAATAAATTAAAAAAGCGCAAATAAACATTAAGCCGCAACCAAAATACAAAGCTTTATTATAGATTTGATTTATTCTATCAATTTTTTTTGCACCAAAATTTTGACCAACCATTGCTAGAACAGCTGTATTTAATCCTAATACTGGTAAAAGAAAAATTTGTTCATACCTTATAGCTGTACCATATCCAGCTAATGCACGATCACCAAACTGACTAATAAAATATAGTATAATAAATACTCCCACACTTATCATCATCATACCAAATGATGCTGGTAAACTTTGTTTTAAAATATCAAACAAAATATTTATTTTTGGAATAAAACATTTTGGATAAAGATAATTAACTAAATATGTTTTTGATACTTTATAAATTATATATGCCAAACCTATAAATTGTGAAATAATAGTAGATAGAGCAATTCCTTTTATGCCAAATGCTGGAATAAAACCATAACCAAAAATTAATAGTGGATTTAATATAATATTTAAAAAAAAACTAAATATTAAAACATTCCTATAACTTTTTGTATCGCCAATTGCGTTTAAGGAAGAATTCATAGACATTTGAATAAATATAAAAATCGAACCAAGAAAAATTATATTTAAGTAATCTAAAGACAAAGAAAGAGAAGTATTACTTTTGCTAATAGTTGTAATTATATAGGGAGCAACAATTATGCCTATCACTGTTACTATAATAGCTACTAAAGTAGACAAAATTACACCTTGAGCTAAAATATAAGATGCATTTTTATCATTTTTTTCACCTATAGCATTTGCAATTAGAGCGGTTATACCAATGCTTAATCCAACTCCCATTGCGATAATTATAAAAAAAACAGGAAAAGTTTGTGCTATAGCAGATAAAGCTTCAGCAGAAATTTTACCTGCAAAATATGTGTCTACAACATTATATAAAGTTTGAAATATAGTTCCAACACTTGAAGGTATTGCAATTCTTATAAATAACTCTGTTATAGAGTCATTAGTTAATGATGGTTTTTGTTTGTTGCTATTAAATATTTTAGAAAAAAAAGACATATTAATTGTGAAAATCCAATGTTCTAGACTATTTAAAAGATATTTGAAAGAAATTAATAATGTATTAATTATTAAATTGAATTAAAATATAATATTATATGATAACAAGATTTGATGTACCAAACCTTTATAAATGTACTAAAAAATTAGTAAATGTTGCTAATGCTAAGATTAAACCAGATTTAATAATTAACAACGCAAGAGTATTATCAACTTATACTGAAAGAATTTTAGATAATAAAGAAATTTGGATTTCTGAAGGAAGAATAGCTTGCGTTAAAGAAAATAATTCTTCAACTAAATTTTTTGATAAAAAAAGTTTAAATATTTATGACGCTAATTATAATTTATTAGCTCCAGGTTTAATAGATCCTCATATGCATATTGAAAGTAGTATGATGACAGCTTGCGCTTATGCTGAGCCAGCTTTACTCAATGGAACTACTACTATTTTTTGTGATTCTCATGAAATAGCTAATGTATGTGATGTTAAAGGAATAGAATGGATGTTAGAGGATTGCAGACAAGCACCTCTATCTATTTTTCTTACTTTGCCAAGCACTATTCCTGCAACAAACAATAAATTAGAAACAGCTGGTGGTGAAATTACCTCTAAAAAAGTATCAAAACTTTTCAATAAATGGCCTGAAATTTTAGGATTAGGTGAGAAAATGGATTTTGTTTCTGTATGTAATGCTAATTCAAAATCTCATTCTATAATATCAGAAACATTAAAAAGAAATCTGCCAATAAGTGGACATGTTTTTGGAAGGGATTTTGTTGCTGCATACGCTGCTAGCGGAATTTCTGACACTCATGAAGCTGAAGAAAAATTATTTACTAATGATTTATTAGA
>MDTG01434370.1_pt1 | contig 18710 bp, 20 predicted proteins | sample 811421 | NCBI WGS metagenome assembly MDTG01 (sample SAMN05326645, study PRJNA326480) | marine metagenome | isolation source: seawater | place: Pacific Ocean: South East | collected 2011
AAGGCCATCCAGATAAAGTTTGTGATAGAATTTCAGACATGGTTGTTGATACTTATTTATCATCAGGAGATCCACAGACTCGTGTAGCATGTGAAACTCTAACAACAACTAACAAAGTTGTTTTAGCTGGTGAAGTTAGAGGTCCTTCAGTTTCAAAAGATCAGATAATATCTCAAGTTAGAGATTGTATTAAAGATATTGGTTATGAGCAAGACGGCTTTCATTGGCAAAATTGTGATGTTGATAGTTTTCTTCATGAACAATCATCAGATATCGCAATGGGTGTCGACTCTGGCAGTAATAAAGATGAAGGTGCAGGAGATCAAGGTATTATGTTTGGTTTTGCTTGTAAAGATACAGATACTCTAATGCCTGCCCCAATCCATTACTCTCATCAAATTTTATACAAAATGGCTCAAGCAAGAAAAGATGGTTCTGCTAGTGGTTTAGAACCAGACTCTAAAAGCCAGGTAACAATGCTTTACGAAAATGGTAAGCCAACAAAAGTTACTTCTCTGGTAATATCATCTCAACATAAAGAGGGTTTATCCCCTGAAGATGTTAAAGAAATTGTAAAACCTTATGTTTACGAATGCATACCTCATGAACTTCTTGAGGGACTTAAGGATGATGAGTTTTATGTAAATCCCACTGGTAATTTTGTAATTGGTGGACCTGATGGTGACTCTGGATTAACTGGTAGAAAAATTATAGTTGATACTTATGGAGGTGCAGCACCACACGGAGGTGGAGCATTTTCAGGTAAAGACCCCTCCAAAGTAGACAGATCCGCTGCATATGCAGCTAGATACTTAGCTAAAAATATAGTAGCTGCAGATCTTGCTGATCAATGCACAATACAATTATCTTACGCAATCGGTGTTTCTAAACCACTATCAGTTTATATCAATACGAATGGAACTAATAAAGTTGATGAACAAAAAATTGAAAAATCAGTGCAAGATTTATTTGATTTAAGTCCAAGAGGGATTAGAGAACATTTAAAATTAACTAATGCAATATATGTTCCGACATCAGCTTATGGACACTTTGGAAGAGAACATACTGAAAAAGGTCATTTTACATGGGAAAAAACCGATTTAGTTGATGCTTTAAAAGGAATTGCATAAAAAATTTGCTAACTCAAAAGAGTCAGATACTAGATATTTCTGAAATTAAGTCATTTGCTTTAAATTTATGTAAAAATCTTAAAGTAGGTGATGTTTTAATGTTGAGAGGAGAATTAGGTGTTGGTAAAACAACTTTTTCAAGGTTTATAATTGAAAATCTTTACTTACTACAAAGATTAACTATACCAGAATCAATAACTAGCCCAACATACCCTATCTTAATTACTTACCCACTAGATAAATATGAAATACACCATTATGATTTTTTCAGAATTAAAAATATAAAAGAAATAGAAGAGCTAGATTTTTTTGAAAATATAAAAAACTCAATAACATTAATAGAGTGGCCTGATTTATTAATCAATATACCTTTTAAGCATAATTATTATCTAATAAATTTAGATTTTTATTCAGAAAATAAACGTGTTCTAGATTTAAATTTTTGTGAGCATAATTTGTGAGTATTAATTTTGAAAATTTATATCAGATTAAAAATGGATTATCTAAAAAAATAATTTATAGAAAATCAGAAAATAAAAATAATAGAATTTTAATTGATTTTTCTAAAGATAAAACTGAATTTGATAATTTTATTAAAGTATACAATATTTTAAAGAAAATAAATATTTCTATACCCAAAATTTATGAAATTAATCCAAAAATAAAATTAATTATAATGGAAGATTTTGGCGAAAAATCTTTTGATAAAATACTTAAACAAAAAGATACTTTTGAATTATTAAAATTAGCAGTTGATAATTTAATCATAATACAAAATTCACTTTTGAAAGAGGATCTATTATACTTAAAAGAATATTCTTTTAGTGAATTAAAAAAGGAAATAAGTGAATTTATAGATTATTATATACCTTACAAAAACATCTATTATTTTCCAGAAAGTAAATTTTTAAATTTATGGCAAAGAAATTTTGAAATTCTAAAATTTGATTTTAATAGTTTTGTTCATAAAGACTTTGAATTTATCAATTTATTTTTTTTAGATTTTAATAAGTCAAATTTAAAATGTGGCATTATTGATTTTCAAAGTGCATTTATTGGTTTTAAGGGATGGGACTTATTTTCAATTCTTGAAAATCCTAGAACAGATATTACTTCAAGGTATAATAAGAATTTAATAGAGTATTTTTATGAAAACGTTAATATTCAAACAGATTTTCATACTTTTAAGAAACAATATTATTTCTTAAATTTAGCTAGACATACTAGATTGCTTGGAAGGTGGGTAAAATTATATAAATTAGGACAGAATAGTTTTTTGAATTACATAACTTTGACAAAAAAAAGAATATTTTTAACGCTAAACAATATTCATGATAAAGAATTAATTGAAATCTATAAAAAATACTTATCTAAATAATGCAAAACTCACCTTTGTTAATTTTATGTGCTGGATTTGGAAGTCGAATGTTAAATTTAACTCTAGATACTCCTAAACCCTTATTAGAGGTACAAGGTAAAATATTATTAGGTAACACAATTAATTTCTTTAGAGATATTGGTTTCAATGAAATCTTTATTAATACTCACTATTTACATACAAATATTGAATCTTACATAAATAAAAATTTTAATACTATTCAAATAAATTTAATTTATGAGCCAATTATTTTAGGAACTGCTGGTGGAATTAAAAATGTTTTCAAATATACAAAAAACAATAAAATTTGCGTTGTTAATTCTGATATCTTTTGGAAAGCACTTAATAAGTTTGAAATAATAAATTTTTTAAAAGATTTTAACTCTGTTAAAGATTGCAAAATATTACTATCAAAAAAAAAAGATATTTATGGGATAAAAAAAACATCTGGAGATTTTAATTACAAAAACGGTAATGTCTATAAATGGACTCAAGGTAGTGAGATAATTTTTTATTCAGGTTTTCAAATTATATCAAAAAATGTGTTTAAGAATTTTAATAATGTTTTTAATATGAATGAAGTTTGGAATGAGCTTATTTTTCAAAAGAAATTAAAAGGAGAATTAATTAATTCAAAAATTCTCCATATTGGGGATAAGAATTCATTTGATAGCCTATAATTCTTTCTTTATCTTGAATATCAAATTAAAGTTATTAAATTAATATTATGTCTACTTTTAAAACAGATGATCAAAACTTTGATAAAGATATTAAATCACAAAATGTACCAGTGATCGTTGACTTCGGGGCAGAATGGTGTGGTCCGTGTAAACAACTAGATCCAATATTAGAACAGATTGCATCAGAAAATTCTGAAAAACTTAAAATCTTTAAGATTAATATTGATGAAAATCCAGAAACACCTCAAAAATTTGGTGTACGAGGTATACCAACGATTATGCTTTTTAATGATGGAAAACTTATCGATACTAAAGTGGGAAGCATACCTAAATCAGCACTTGAAACTTGGATAAAATCAAACTTATAAAAACTTAATTCTTATTTTTCCAACTAAATATAAAGATCCTGTAATTAAAATAAATTTATCATCGGTATTTATTATCTGTTTAAGACCATCGCTAACGTTTTTAATTTCCTTACAATTGATTGAAAGTGCACTACATTTTTTTGCAATTTCATTTGTATGAAATGCATTTTTTTCATTTGGAATTTTTATTGCAAAGATACTTGAGATCTGACTTTTGATTATTTTCAAAAAATTATCAATTTTTTTATTATTTAACATTCCAAACAAAACAATTGGTTTAATTTTTTTATATTCTAGATATTCTTTTAGTTTTTTTGCACCGTCAATGTTATGTGATCCATCTAATATAATCTTCTTATCTTTATAATTTAATATTTCTAATCTACCAGGCCACACAGTATTTCTTATTGCTCTATTAACATTTCTAAATTTTAATTTTATATTTTGTTTACTTATAATTTCTGAAAAAGCTAAAGCAACTGCCGCATTTTCTATCTGATGTAAGCCATTTAATTTTGGTTTGCTAAATATTTTTTTTATTCTATTAAATTTAAATTCAAATTTATTATTGTATAATTTATTGATTATAAAATTTCTTCCATAAAAATATACATTATTTTTTTTTATTAACCTATTTTTAATATAATCTCTTACTTCCTTTTTTTGTTTACTTATTATAATAAAATTACTTTTATTCACTATGCCTAATTTTTCTCTCGTTATTTTCTTTATTGTATTACCAAGAAATTCTTCATGATCATAACTAATGGGTGTTATAATACTGCATAGTTTATTAGGAATTATATTAGTTGCATCTAATCTACCCCCTAAACCTGTTTCAAGAATTAGAAAATCTGATTTTGTCTGACTAAATAATACAAAAGCTACAGCTGTGGTTATTTCAAAAAAAGTTATATCATCTTTATTATTTATTTTTTTTACCCAATTCAGATTTTCATTTAATTTCCTTGTACTTACCTCCTTATTATTCAGTATTATTCTTTCATTAAATTTTGTTAAATGTGGAGAAATATAAGCATCACATGTGTAACCGTTTGAAATTAATATTTTTCTTATAAAACTTTGAATTGATCCTTTTCCATTAGTTCCGGCGATATGTATTGTTTTTGGAAGGCTTAAATGAGGATCTTTAAGTTTTTTAAGAAGCTTACGTAATCTACTTAAAGAAAGATCGATATATTTTGGATGTAGATTCGTTAATTCTTCTAATAACTTATTAGTTTTAGATATCACTATTAACCAATATGTTGTAATACTTTACATAAAGTTTTTTTAAGATCTTTTCTATGTGCAACTATATCAACCATACCATGGTCTTTTAAATATTCAGCTTTTTGAAAATCTATCGGTAATTCTTCTCTTATAGTATCTTGAATCACTCTTTTGCCTGCAAAGCCAATAGTAGCACCTTTTTCAGCAATTGTTATATCCCCTAACATTGCGAATGATGCAGTAACTCCACCAGTAGTTGGTTCAGTTAAAATAACGATATAAGGAATTTTATTTTCGTTAAGCATATTTATAGCAGCTACAGTTCTCGGCATTTGCATTAGGCTAATTATCCCTTCTTGCATTCTAGCCCCTCCAGAAGAGGTTACAATTACAAATGGTAAATTTTTATCTACAGCTATTTTCGCTCCTTTTACAATCGAACTTCCAACAGTTCTTCCCATTGATCCTCCCATAAATTCAAAGTTCATAAGACCCATTATAATCTTATTATTTTCAACTATTCCTTCAATTAAGATAAAGGCATCTTCTCTATTCGTTTTATTTCTATACTCTTTTAATCTGTCCTTATATTTTTTTTTATCATTAAAATTTAGTGGATCATCATTAATTTTATCTAATTCAATTTCACTGAAATTATCTTTATCAAAAAAAAGTCCTATCCTTGATTCAGCTGTCATTCTAAAATGATAATCACAGTTCATACATACTCTTAAATTATCATCAAGGTCTTTGTGATGAATCATATTTCCACAGGATATACAATTGTTCCACAACTTTTCTGGCACATTTTTTCTTTTTACCAAAGATGATAATTTTGGTTTAACAAAATTTGTTAGCCAATTCATATTTTAGTACCTTCTTTCAAATCTTTTATAAAATTGTTAATATCTTTTAACATTTTTTCTTTGTCATTTAGGTTCTGCTCAATAATTTTTATAATACTTGATCCAACAATTGCTCCATCTGCAACCCTACACATATTACTAACATCTTCCCTATTTTTTATACCAAACCCAGGTATAATAGGTAAATCAGTATATTTTTTAATTGAATTAATTGATTTTTTTAACTCATCTACATTAGCAGACTTTTGACCAGTTATACCCATAATACTAACATAGTATAAAAAACCGCTAGCGTTCTTAAGTATTAATTTTAGTCTATCTAAATTTGTTGTAGGTGTGACTAATCTTATTAAATCAATTTTATTTTTTTTTAATTCATCTATTAACTCCTGATCTTCTTCTGGTTGCAAATCAACAATAATTAATCCATCCACTTTATTAACAACACAAAAATCAACAAATTTTTTAACTCCAAAATATAATATTATATTGTAATAACCCATCAAAATGACAGGTAAATTTTTTTTTATTTTTTTTGCTTCTAATGCTAAATTAAAAACATCATCCAAAATTATGCCACTATCAATAGCTCTTTTGCTTGATAATTGAATTATTGGTCCATCTGCCATTGGATCAGAAAAAGGCATACCAATTTCAATAATATCTACATTATTATTTATTATTTTATTTAATATTTGAAGGCTTGTTTCATAATCTGGGTCACCACCAGTTACAAAGGTTATTAAATTTTTATTATTATCTTTTAATGTTCGTCTTAATAATTCAGACATTATATTTTCATATTTAGTTCGTCAGCTATAGTATAAATATCTTTATCTCCTCTGCCACACATATTCATAACTATTATTTTCTCTTTTCCATAACTACTAGAAATTTTTTTTAAAACAGCTAAAGCATGTGCAGGTTCTAATGCTGGTATAATTCCTTCAAGCCTACAACAATATTGAAAAGCTTCTAAAGCCTCTTTATCTGTAGCTGAAAGATACTTTACTCTTTTTTCTTCAAATAAGAAAGAGTGTTCAGGACCAATTCCAGGGTAATCTAATCCAGCAGATATGGAATGAGCCTCTTGAATTTGTCCAGAATTTGATTGCAAAAGGTATGTTTTATTACCGTGTAATACTCCTGGTTTTCCTCCCGTCAAACTTGCTGCGTGTTTTTTAGTATCAATACCATGCCCAGCAGCTTCCACAGCAATCATTTCTACATCACTGTCGTCAAGAAACTCATGAAATAATCCAAGTGCATTTGATCCACCTCCAATGCATGCAATTAATAGATCAGGAGATTTTCCCTCAAGCTTTTTAATTTGTGTTCTTACTTCTTTACCAATAACAGATTGAAAATCTCTTACCATTGTAGGATAAGGGTGAGGTCCAGCTGCTGTTCCTATTATATAAAAAGTATCTTTGACGTTTGTAACCCAATCTCTTAAAGCCTCGTTCATTGCATCTTTTAAAGATTTTGATCCATTAGAAACACTTTTTATTTCTGCACCAAGCAATCTCATTCGAAATACATTTGGGGATTGTCTTTGAATATCTTTTTCTCCCATATAAACCACACAGGGTAATCCAAATAATGCACATACTGTTGCCGTAGCAACTCCGTGCTGCCCGGCACCAGTTTCTGCTATAATTCTTTTTTTTCCCATTTTTTTAGCTAGCAGTATCTGTCCTAAACAATTATTTATTTTATGAGCTCCAGTGTGGTTCAATTCATCTCTCTTAAAATAAATTTTTGCTCCACCTAAATCATTAGTTATTCTTTCTGCAAAATAAAGTGGACTTGGCCTACCTACATAATTCTCCAAATAATAATTAAATTCATCAATAAAAATTTTATCATTTTTTATTTTTTCGTATTCTTTTTCTACTTCAAGTATTAGCGGCATTAATGTTTCAGAAACATATCTTCCACCAAACTTTCCAAAATACCCCTTTTCATTTGGCAGATTCTTGAAAGTATTTTTAAGCATAATTTAAATTTCTCATAAAATTATTTATAATCTCATTATCTTTAATGCCAAGTTCTTTTTCAACTCCAGAAGACAAATCAATACCAATTGGTTTAATTTTATCTTTAACAGTTTCAATATTTCTCAAATTTATACCCCCTGATAAAAACCAAGGTTTATCAATTTTAAGATTATTAATAATTTCCCAATCAAAACTCTTTGAGTTTCCTCCAGGTAAATCATTTAATTCTGGTTTGTAATCAAATAAATAATAGTCAGCATTGGGAAATTTTTTTATTAATTTCAAATCATCTTTATTTTTTATTGATATTTTTTTAATAACATTAATATCCAATTTCTTAATCTCTTCTATATATTCAATACTTTCATTACCATGAAGTTGTACTAATTTTAGTTCTAATTCCTCTATATACCTTTTTATATTATTAAGATCTTCATCAACAAAAACACCAACACCTTGTATTTTTAAATTTTCGGATAATTTTTGTAGAAGTTTAGCTTTCTGTAATGAAATATTTCTTGGACTTTTTTTATAGAATATCATCCCATAAAAATCTACATTATTTTTTTCACAACAATGAAGAGTTTCTTTATTGTTAATTCCACAAATTTTAACAATCATTTATTTTAATGAACTATTAATTCTTTTTATTGTATTTAGAGGAGTAGCTGACTCTGTAATAGGTCTGCCAACTACTAAATAATTAGCCCCCAGTTCTATGGCTTTTTTTGGATTAAGTGTCCTTTTTTGATCATCTTTTAAAATAACACCACCATCTAGCCTTATACCCGGGGTAACAATTATAAATTTTTCATCTACTATTTTTCTAATCAGTTTAATTTCTTTTGGACTACAAACTACTCCATCTAAATTATTTTTTTTTGCTTGTTTAACAAAATTTTTTACAATTTTTTGTATACTATTTTCATTGTAATATTTTTTTGTTTGATTATTATTAAGACTAGTTAACAATGTTACTCCAAGAACTTTCATGTTTGTATTTTCAACTTTACTTAATTTCATCATTTGATCCCCACCAGAAATATGAATTGTAGTTAATAAGGGTTTCAATTTATTTATTGCTAACATACCTTTATTTACTGTATTTGGTATATCATGAAGCTTAAGATCTAAAAAAATATTTGGACAAATTTTTTTTACTTTATGGTAGCCATCTATTCCAAAATTGAAAAAAAATTCATATCCAATTTTGAAAGCAAATACCTCTCTTTTTATAATTGAAACTAATTTTAGAGTTTTAGTTAGATTGTTACTGTCTAAAGCAACAATTATTTTATTTTTAGTCATTATTATTTATTGGATTCAATTTTTTGTGAAGAGTTTTTCCAATCTTAAAATGTAATTTATATGTAGCTTTTTTAAAAATTTTTTCGTTAGTTCTAGGGTTTCGAACTATTTTTTCTTTATTTAATTTTTTACTTAAAGTTCCAAACCCTCTTAATTCTATATTTGAACCATTATTGAGAGAGGAAACAATTTTTTTTAAAAATATTTCAAAGATAGTTTCCACATCTTCGGGTTTTAAGTTTTTATGGTTTAATTGAAGCTTTTCAAAGATGGTAGATTTTAGCATCTAATCTTTTTTTAACACTGAACCAAGAATATCACCTAAAGATGCACCAGAGGCACTAGATCCGTATTTAGATAGAGCTTCTTTCTCATCTTGAATTTCTAATTCTTTAATAGATAAGTTTATTGACCTTGTTTTATTTTCCAATGAAATAATAATTGAATCAACGTTTTCACCAATTGCAAATCTATCAGTTCTTTGTTCATTTTTATCTTTTGATAAATTTATCTTTTTTATAAAACCTACAATATTGTTTTGGTTATCTAGTTCTACTTTTAATATTTTTTCATCAATCTCAAGTATTTTGCCTGTAACTTTGGATTTTACTGGATGTTTAGTAATAAAGTCTTGAATGGGATCATTTTCTAGATGCTTAATCCCAAGGCTAATTCTTTCTTTATCTACATTAATATCTAAAATTTTAACCTTAACTTTGTCACCCTTCTTAAATTTTTTAAGAATTTCTGCACACTCTTTTTCTTCCCAGCTTAAATCTGAAACATGTACCATTCCATCAATTTCATCCATAATTTTTACAAATATTCCAAAATCAACAATGTTTACAATTTCTGTTTCAAAAGAATCATTGATATTATAACTTTCTTTCAATTTACTCCATGGGTTATCTCTAGTTTGCTTTAAGCTACAAATAACTCTCTTTTTTTCTTCATCAATTTCTAAAACCTTAACCTCAACAACTTCGTTTAAATTTACAATTTTAGATGGGTGCGGAGCTTTTTTTAGCCATGTTAGTTCATTTAATGAAATAACACCATCATAAGTTTCATCTATTATTATGTTTACGTTATTGTCACTTATATTAATAATTTTAGATTGTTTGATTTCATCAACTTTAATTTTTTCATTTATTTCTTCCCAAGGATTTTTTGTTAATTGTTTTATTCCAAGACTCAATCTAGAAGATTCTTCATCAAATTTAAGAACTTTAACATTGATAGTTGTATTAAGTTCTAAAACGTCAGATGGATTATTAATTTTTGTCCATGAAATATCTGTGACGTGAACTAAACCATCTAATCCTCCAAGATCAATAAATGCTCCATAGTCCGTAATATTTTTAACTTTACCCTCTATAATTGATCCTTCTTTAATAGTACTTAAAAGTTCTTTCCTTTGCTCTTTAAGTTCACTTTCTGTAATTGCCTTTCTTGAAACAACAATATTTCCCCTATATTTATCCATTTTTAAAATGATCAAATCAATAGGTTTATTTAAAAGCTCTTTCGTATCTTTTACAATTTGCCTTGAGTCAATTTGACTGCCTGGTAAAAAAGCGGTAACGCCGTTTAGATCTACGCTCATTCCACCTTTGACTCTATTAAATGGGATACCTGTTACTACATTATTGTTATTGAATGAATCTTGAAGATCTTGCCATGCTTTTTGTTTGACGGCTTTTTCTCTAGAAAGCATTGTCTCTCCATTTGAACTGTCTATGTTTTCTATGTAAACTTCTGCTTCATCCCCAATACGAATTTCAGTTTTTTGACCTGGTCTTGAAAATTCATTCAAGGGAATTCTACCTTCACTTTTAAGTCCAACATCAATGGTCACAATATCGTTTTCAATTGAAATTATTTTGCCACTAACAATACTTTTCTCTTTAATGTTACTACTTTTAAAATTTTCGTTAATTAGCTTATCATATTCTTCATTTGATAATTTTTGAATACTATTTTCCATACTATAGTTTTTTTAATATTTCATTAATTTGGATAACTGTGTTTTTAAATGAACCATTGTTATCTATTATGTGAGATCCAACCGGTATGACCAATGGCGAAATTTTCCTAGTTTTATCTTTTTTATCTCTCAAGTTTATATCCTTTAAAAGTTTTTGGTATATAGACTTTTCACCCATATCAATCAACTGTTTATATCTTCTTTTTGCCCTAATTTTAGCATTTACTTCTATATATAGTTTTAGATTAGCATTTTTAAAAACTACTGACCCAATATCCCTTCCATCTATGACAAAACCTGAGTTTTTTATATTATTTTTAACAAATTTTTTTTGAAAACTATTAACATATTCCCTAACATAATCGTAAGCAGCAATTTTTGAAGCAACCTTGCTTATATCTTCTGTCCTAAGACTATTGTGTTTTCTTATTGATATATATTTAATCCCACTCAAAACTTTTTTAATTTTTTTATTATCAATTAAACTTACGTGTTGGTTAATAATTAATTTAGCAATTCTTCTATATAAAACACCTGAATCAATATGAAAAACGTTCCATTTTTTGCTTATATATCTTGAAATCTTTTCCTTTCCAGAACCTGCAGGACCATCAATAGTTATAATTATATTCTTCAAGAAATTTGACCACCTATTTTATTAAATTCTCTTATAAATGATGGAAAGCTTGTATCAATAGAGTTTGATTCTTTAATGTTTAAAGGTCCAATTCTTGAGCCCATAACAGCAAATGACATAGCAATTCTATGATCAAAGTCTGTTCTAATGTTTGGATCTTCAATTTTTAGTTCTTTTGAAGGATATATATGTAAGTCATCTTTAACTATTTTTGTTTGTACTCCACATTTTTTTAAATTTAATGCTATGAGGTTTAATCTATCACTTTCTTTGACTCTTAATTCTTGTAAGCCTTTAAAAATACTAGGAGAATTTGCAAATGATGCAGCAACAGCTAGTATTGGAAACTCATCTATCATTAATTTTGCAAAATCCCCATCTAAGTCACATCCACTTAACTTAGAATACTCAACTTCTATATCACTTACCTGTTCATTATTGATGTATCTTTTGTTTAAAAAAGAAATTTTAGCACCCATTTTTTGTAGAGCAATTATTATTCCATTCCTTGATGGGTTGATATTTATATTTTCTAATTTTAAACGAGAGCCTTTATTTATAAGAGCTGCAACAATAAAAAAAGAACCACTTGATAAATCTGATGGAACATCAATATTTTTTGATTTAAGTTCTTTTTTACCGTCAATTGTAATAATTTTTTCGTAATTTATATTTTTAATATCAATATCTGCTCCAAAAGCTTCAAGCATAGTTTCTGTATGATCTCTGGTTATATGTTTCTCTGTTATATTTGTTTTTCCAGCTGTGTTTAATGCTGCTAATAAAATTCCAGATTTAATTTGTGCTGAAGGAATATCAATTCTAATATTAGAATTGGTTAATTCTGAACCATATATTGATAATGGAAGACAATTATTTTTAGAAATAATTTTTGCTTTCATTTTTAATAATGGATCAATAATTCTACCCATAGGCCTACTTGAGAGTGATTTATCACCTGTAATTTTACTATCAAATTTTTGACAAGATAGAAGTCCTGTTAATAGGCGTGCACTAGTGCCAGAATTTCCAAGATATATTTCTTCCTTCGGTTCTTTTAATGAATTTAAACCTTTTCCAAAAATAATTGTGCTATCTTTATTTTCAATAATTTGAACACCCATTAATTTAAATGCATTAATCGTATTTCTAACATCTTCAGATTTTAAAATACTCTTCACTTCAGTAATACCTTGAGATATTGACGGAATTATTATTGAACGGTGTGAGATTGACTTATCTCCAGGTATTAAAGGTATACCTAACAATCCATTATTTAATTTTGATGATAACATTATTTTAGAGTGTAAATTTTGAACCAAGATAAAATTTTTTTATTTTTTCATCATCTACAGCATTTTCTGGAGTACCTTCAAAATATATAGCGCCTTCATTCACAATACAAACTTTATCGACTATCCTTAATGTTTCTCTAACATTATGGTCTGTTATTAAAATACCAATATTTTTTTCTTTTAATTTTTTTATAATTGTTTTTATTTCTTCGATTGAAACTGGGTCTATTCCAGTTAGAGGCTCATCTAGCAATAAATACTTTGGTTTAGATGCAAGTGTTCTTGCAATTTCTAGCCTTCTTCTTTCACCACCAGATAAAACTACAGATTTAGATTTTCTTACATGGTTAATATCAAATTCATTGAGTAGATTTTCTAAAAAGATATTTTGTTTATTTTTATCTTTTTCTACTATTTCAATGATTGACAAAAGATTATCTTCAACATTCATTCCTCTAAATATAGATGCTTCTTGAGGTAAATAGCTTATACCCATTATACCTCTCCTATAAATGGGATAATTTGATATGTTTACTTTATCTAAATATATAGATCCCCTATCTTGTTTTACTAAACCGACTATCATATAAAAAGTTGTTGTTTTGCCAGCACCATTTGGCCCTAACAAACCCACTATTTCCCCTCTATTAATTGTTATGCTTATATCTCTTACAACTTCTTTATTTCCATATGTTTTAGATAATTTTTTTACATACAAACCATCATCTAAAATCTCAAATTTACTCATTTTCTGTGTTTATTATTATTTTAACTTTATTACTTTCTTTAGATTTTATTTTATATGAATTATTTTTCGTATCAAGAGTTCCATAATCACCTGAAATAACTTCATCATTTCTTATTATTTTAACATTGTTTTCTAATTCAATAAGAGAAGTAATTTTATTATATCTTACAATATTAGCGTACATCTCGGTTTCATCAGATTTAATATAAGCAACATTGTCATCATAAACATCAAGTTCTGAAATTTCATTAATTTCAGCTTGATTAGTAAATGATCCTTCAATTTCTTGTCCTAATATTAGTAAATCAATTGTTTTAAGTGAAGAATTTTCACCATTAATAAAAAAATTGCCGTTTATATTATTTACTATTATTTCATTGTCTGAATTCATTATTATATCTCTTATTATTAAATTAGAGTTGCTTCCTTTTAGAAATATTTCTTCACTCAATACTTTAAATATCAAAGTATTTGATTTTCCATTTAAGCTATAAATTGTTGATTGAAACACAACATTACCTGATGCATCTATTTGAATTATATCGTACAAATCTTTTTCAAAGTATATTTTTACTAAATCACCTTTCAAAGTAAAAGTATCTGACTCAATATTTACGTTTTTTTTTAACAGATAAAATTTTTCATCCTGATACACTTCTATTCCATCATCAGCAGTAATAAAAGTCTCACCAAAATCTCTAGTAAAGCCTTTATTAACAATACAAATTATAAAAAAAATTAAAAATATATTTTTCATTTCAGTATTACTTCAGCTTCTCCATTAAAATTGATCTTATTGCCATTATCAGATATTTTGAAACCATTAGATTGAATTGTAGCACTACTAGATTTAAAAATTGTTTTCATTTTTGTTGTTGCTGTATTTTTATTTCTATCAAAAATGACATTATCAGTTTCAATAACAAAATTATCAGATTTAAACAGAACTTCTTTATTAAGTAAAATTTTATTTTTATTCATAAAGTAACCTTCTTTGGCTGTTATAGAAATTTTTTGATTTTTATTATTTATTGAAAATTTTGGCAAGGTGATATCAATTTCAGAAATTTCTACCATTTTTTTTTCTGATACATTTTCATTACTAAAATATACTTCAGTTAAAATAAAAGATATAAAAATTAAAATTAAAATAATACTTAAATACAAAATTAATTTTTTATTTAGTGAAAGTAAATAGTTCAATTTAACTAGACAACCTAAGAAGGTCATGGATATGAATAATACCAACAGGTTTTTTTTTAATACATACAAATAAACTTGTGATTTTAAGTTTGTTCATCAAATTTAATGCCTCACCCACGAGCATATTTTTATCGGCAAAAGTAGGTTTTTTTGTCATTATTTCTGATGCTTTTTTATTTATAAAAGATGAATTAATTTGTCGCCTTAAATCACCATCTGTTATTATTCCAACAATTAATCCTCTTTTATTCACCACTCCAACACAACCGAAACTTTTCTTTGTCATTTTAATTAGTGCGGTTGACATTTTTTCATCTAATTTTGCAAGAGGTAAAGATTTACCATGATGCATTATTTCATTAATTGTTTTTAAATCTTTTCCAATGTTGCCCCCAGGATGAAGGCTTTTAAAATTTTTACTCTTAAAGCCTTTTATTTCTAATAAAGCTAGAGCAATACAATCTGTTATGACCAATGACATAGTTGTTGAACTAGTGGGTGCAAGATTTAATGGACACGCTTCTTTAGGTTTTTTGTATACTATGCCATACAAAGAATTTTTATATAAATTACTTTTTTTATTACCTGATATACTAATTAAAGTTACGTTAAATCTTTTTGTATAATTAATTATATCATTAAGCTCATTAGATTCTCCAGAATTAGATATTGCGATAACACAATCATTTCTTTTTATTCCCCCGAGATCACCATGACTTGCTTCTGCAGCATGAATAAAATATGATGGTGTACCGGTGGAGGTTAAAGTAGCAGAAAATTTTCCACCAATATGAGCACTTTTACCAATACCTGTTACTATTACCCTTCCTTTTGTTTTGTAAATAACCGATACGGCATTGTAGAAAGTTTCGTCAAAAATATCTTTTATAGTTCTTATACTATTAATTTCTTTAGAGAGTGTGTTTTTAGCACTGTTTAAGATTTTATTCTTAATATTCATTTAGTGTCTAAAAATGTCCTGGTCTGACCATCCCATTAAGTCTAATTCAGTTCTATGTTCTATAAAGTTAAAACAAGCATTTGCAAGTTTAGTTCTTTTTTCTCTTATTAACATTATATTTAATTTCTCTTTAATTTTGTGTAAATATAAAACATCAGTAGCAGCATATTTTTTTTGTTCATTACTTAATTCCCGACCCCAGTCAGAAGACTGTTCAGTTTTAGAAATACTCTTCCCTAATAGTTCGCTGCACAAATCTTTATAACCATGTTTGTCAGTGTATGTTCTAACCAATTTTGATGCGATTTTAGTACAATATATATTCTTAACTTTAATTTTAAAATTTTGCTTAAAAATAGCAATATCAAATCTAGCATAGTGAAATATTTTTTGAATTTTATCATCTTTTAATATTTTCATTAAGTTCAAGGGTTTTTTTTTGGTAAGGTCAATTTTAATCAAGTGACAAACACCATCTCCATTAGAAATTTGAACTAAACACAATTTATCCCTCTTTGGGTTAAGACCCATAGTTTCGCTATCAACTGCTATTGATTTGCTTACTTTTACTCTTTCTGGCAAATCATTTTTATAAAGTTTAATTTTCATTTTGATATTATTATCTATACTATGTATATTTTAACATTATATCATTTATTTTTTTAAAGGTCATGAAATCAATATTAATTTTTGGCGGTGCAGGTTTTGTAGGAAAGCATCTGATTAGAAGATTGGCAAAAAATGGTTATAAAATTATTGTCCCATATCAAAAATCAATACAAGAAGCAAAAATCAGACTTTTAGGAGTTACTGGTCAAATTATACCTTTCAGATATAATTCACTAAATGATAAAAGACTGAACAGTGTTCTAATGAATATTGATGTATGTATTAATTTAAAGACTACTTATGATCAAAAAAAAGGGACTTTTAATGACATAATTTTTAAATTTAATCGAGATCTCCTTAAAATTTTAAAAAAAAATAAAGAATTAAAACAATATATTTTCTTTTCAGGTCTTGGTGCAGATATAGATAAAAGTTCTTCAAGAAGTATTGCTATTTTTAAGTCTGAAAAAGAGTCATTCAAAATAATTGATAATGCAACAATAATAAGGCCAGGTGTAATTATTGGCGGCAACGACCAGTTTCTTAAGAGGCTATTGCCAATCTTTAAATTATCTTTTTTTGTACCTCTTTTCGGAGATGGTTCAATAAGGTTTCAACCTGTTTTTATAGATGATATCTCATTAGCTTTAGAAAAAATAATAAATAATAATATAAAGGGTAAACATATTTATGAATTAGCAGGACCAGTAATTATTTCGTACAAAAATTTTTATAATCATATTGCTAAATGCTTAAATAAAACAAGAGTGTTAGTTCCTGTTCCAATTAATTTTTTAAAGCCTTTAATAAGTATTGCAGAAAAAACTCCTTTTTCACCTTTAACTTCAGAACAGTTATTACTATTTGAGAAGGATAATATTTTACAAAATGTAGATAAATCCTTTAAAAATTTAGATATTAATCCACAAGATACACTTGAACTAACGAAAAATATCATTGAAAATTAGCCATTTAAACTATTTTAGTACCAATATGGGACTAAATTAACGATTTTATGGTTTATTTTTGATTTTATACCATGTATTTGTCATCAACTAAAAAAATTAGTAAACAATGCTGACCTAAATGTTAAAGTTTGTTAAAATAAATAAGGAAAATCCAAGCAAATCTACTGCTGAACAGAGAGTAAAATCCTTTGATGAAATATACGCAAAGTATGCTGCAGAAAAAGCAGAGGAACAAGCATCAAGATGTTCTCAATGTGGAGTACCGTTTTGCCAAGTTCACTGCCCTCTACATAATAATATTCCAGACTGGTTGAAATTAACAGCTGAAGACAGAATGAAAGAAGCTTTTGAAATTTCAAGCTCAACTAATAATATGCCAGAAATTTGTGGGCGTATCTGCCCTCAAGATCGCTTATGTGAAGGTAACTGTGTAATTGAACAATCGGGACATGGAACTGTTACAATAGGATCAATTGAAAAGTTTATTACAGATAAGGCTTGGGAAGAAGGTTGGGTAAAAAAAATAATTCCTGAACAAGAAAAAAAAGAAAGTATTGGTATTATAGGCTCAGGTCCAGCTGGTTTAGCTGCAGCTGAAGAACTTAGAAAAAAAGGTTTCCAGATTAAAATTTACGACCGTTACGATAGACCTGGTGGTCTATTAATATATGGCATACCAAATTTCAAATTAGAAAAAGAAATAGTAATAAGAAGAACTGATCGTTTAAAAGAAAGTGGAATTAAATTTGAATTAAATTGTGATATTGGTAAAGATATAACTTTTGAAGATATAAAAAATAAGCACGACGCAGTTTTAATTGCCACTGGAGTTTATAAAAATAGAGAAATCAATCTTAACAATTCAAATTATAATAATGTAGTACCAGCATTAGATTTTTTAATTGCCAGTAACAAAACTGGTTTAAAAGACAAAGTTGAAGATTTTGTTAATGGAAGACTAAATGCTAATGATAAAAATGTTGTGGTTATCGGTGGTGGTGATACTGCAATGGACTGTGTAAGAACTGCGATAAGACAGCGTGCTAAATCAGTTAAGTGTCTATATAGACGTGATAAAACCAATATGCCTGGATCACAAAGAGAAGTTCAAAATGCTATTGAAGAGGGCGTGGATTTCCAATGGCTGACTCTGCCTACTGAATATTCTGGAAATGGTTCCCTAAAAAATGTCAAAACTGTTCTTATGCAACTTGGTGATCCAGATGAGTCTGGAAGGAGAAAACCTGAACCAAAAAAAGGAACAGAAAAAGATCTTGATGTTGATCTTGTTATAGAGGCTCTTGGCTTTGAGCCTGAAAATTTACCTAAACTTTTTGAT
>MDTG01310445.1_pt1 | contig 18705 bp, 15 predicted proteins | sample 811421 | NCBI WGS metagenome assembly MDTG01 (sample SAMN05326645, study PRJNA326480) | marine metagenome | isolation source: seawater | place: Pacific Ocean: South East | collected 2011
ACACATCTGAATTTTTCATTGCGCCTTTGGTTGGGCTTGCATGGTGCTAGACAACGATTTGTATGTGGATTGTAATCTTTGTTTCTGTTTATACATTGCTGTTCTTTCGAAATTCTTATTTTTTGTGTGCCTTTTGCTGTTTTTTTCTGGGGTGTTTGTTTTTTAGTAACACAACGAAAATTCGCGTTACGGATTTTACCCTCTTTGCATGGTGCTACACATTTCTTTGTTTTTGGATTATAATCCGGTCTTTTAGGCGGACAAGTTGGTCTAACAGGAGAAGTGAATATATCGCTTTTGAGAGACAATGTTTCGGCTTCTTCAATAATTTCCTTGGAAGGAGTCGGTGCGTCTTTATTGTACATACCGTATGTTTTAAGTAATTTGCGGTAGTCATTCATGAGATCATCTAAGTTGTCATAACGATCCATCAAATTCTCATCGCAATATTTTTTAAATAATTCCTGGGCGTCATCAAAAAAAGGATTCCATTCGTGATAACCAACAGGAAGGTTACGTAACATCAGTTTTCTAAGGGCTAACGATAAACAATAGGAATCAAACGTATTGGCCATGTCTTCAATAAACGTATCATAGTCAGGTTCTCTCATTTGAACAGCATAATCATTACGATATTGCATACATTTGTCCAAATCATCAAAATCCGAGAAATTCGCACAACTAAACTCCGGAGGATAATAATCCCATGTTTGTGCAAAAGTGTTTTGATTACTACCACTTGATCGAATAAACTTTTCTTTCGTTACCATTAATCCAAAATCAATGAATTTCAATTTGTTGGTTTTAATGTTATACACCATATTTCCCGCTTTAATATCTTGATGAATAATACCCACTTTATTGAAGAACTGAACACCTTTAATAGCATCAAGAATCGACGTTAAGAACTTGTTTTGATCGTTAATATCTAATTTTGGAAATATATTTTTTGTAAAGTTATTCAAGTCTAACCCTCCATTTTCCATTAATAATATAGCTAATTTTTTTTGGTTTTCTTTATAAGCAGTTCGAACCCTTTTTCCTTTACATTCTCGTACGACGGTTGAAAATTTGACACCTAATTTGGGTTCACATAAAACAGGAACATTGACCGTATATTTATTAATATCCGGAATCGACTTTAGAAGTTCATATTCTTTTAACTCTTCTAATGCATCGTTTTTCTTCATTACTTTAGATACCTTGTTTTCATAATTTTCTGGCTTTTTACATTCTAAAGCTGGTTCCACAACACAACCATATGTTCCTTCTCCTACAATTTTATTTTCCATATAAAATAAAACTATATATTAATTGTACATCGTCATTGCTACAAACGAAATGGTAAGTGCTAAAATAGAAGTGATATAAACCCATGTAAAATGTCCAATGCGATGTTTGGTATATACATATTCCTCCAGTTTTTCGATATTTGCTTTGTCTAGATTATTAAATTCAAAATCAAATGGTAATTTACTAGTGTCAGTTGTCGGAGATGAAGAAGCTTGAACGAATTGTTTAATGTTTTTAACGTCAAAAGCAGTTAATAAAAATCCGTAATTAAATGCATTGTTTTCGTTTAATTCTCCGAATGATTTACTTCTAAATATTTCATTTGCAAAGTCGTTTGCTCCAAAGAGTTGAATATATGTAAACCCCACAGTATTTTCAAATATTTTGACTAAATTCGGGTTAAATGCAATTGCAAAAATGGTAATACCGACGATCATATACGCTCCAAACGAAGTGCCCATGACTTTTAATACAGTCGAGCGTGGCATATCAGCGATTTGACCACTTTTTCCCAAAACAGCCATACGATAAAACAATAAACATACTAAAACACCTACTAAATAAGTCATTGCAAAGAGCAATAAAAGCGAAAAAACGCCACCTGAACGATTATAAACAAAATGATATACAATAAATAATGGAATAATATATGCAAAAACCGTTCCAATATAACCAATTAATAAAGATGTCATCTATACATAAAAAGCATATATTTTGACTTCCGTAAATACGCTGTTTGAAAAAGCAATTTTTCTAAGCGTCAATATATTATGTCAGAAATCGCAAGTGGACCTAAATTAATCGAACCCAATGTATTTTTCAATTTGCAAAACAATTTGAAAATTTGCCATGACAACCGCGTCGAATATTATTCATATGCCTTTAATCTCATTATTTTGATTGCTTTTGTGATTGTCGTGTTTCTTTCTTTGTATTTTAGTTATCGCAAAAAACCGACACAATACGAAAAAGAGAAGAAATTGTATATGGACCAACAAGCTGTTTTATCTAAAATACGATATTACCAAGACCAGCAAAAAAACATTTTGACGTCGTCACCTATAAACAATTTATAATATGATTTTAATTTATATTATGAGTTCGAGTGATGATGATGAAACAATAAATTTCAATGAATCAAATATGAATAATGCGCAAATCAATTTGGAAACGTATTTAGACTCTTTGGACCCAAGAGAAACGGACTCCTTGGAATTCGACATGGAACTATACGGATCGATTGATTTTTCCATTTTACAAGACAAGGGTTTCAAAAACGTGCATACAATTGTGTTTTTAGAAAACGGCGGTGTAAGTGAACTCCGAAATATTCCCGAAGGAGTGACCTATTTAGAATGTTCGAACCAAAATCTCAATAGTTTAGAAAATTTGCCGTCTTCTATTCGAGAAGTCAAAGTAAATAATAACCACATCGAGAAATTTAGTGGAAAAGGTTACAAGAACCTAAATGTCCTAAATATATCGAATAACGATTTGAAGGAATTGACCGATTTACCGGAAAGTTTAGAAACATTGGAAGCTCAAAACAATACATTACGCAAATTGAATCTGAAAAACAGCCAGTTACTAAAGAAACTAAATGTCAGTAACAATCCTCTTATGGTGGTCGAATATGTGCCACCGAGTTTAGAAGACATTCAAATGGAAAATAACCCTTTTACCGAAATTGTCCGCACGGGTGAAGAAAACAAAAAAGGAACACAAAAGAAAGTGGACTTTTTGGATGCATTGTATACTTATTTCAAACTGAAAACGAATTATGAGCGTAAATCATTGGAAAAGAAACGCAATGCATTTCGCAAAGGAAATACGAAAAAGGAGGGCAAGCGATTCGCACAACAAGTAGGTGAACCATGTATTCACTGCAAGCATAAAGACGGGACTCTTTTTTATACGAAAAATAACACGTATTATGCGAAGTGCGGTGCAAAGACGAATACATGTGACTTGGATATACAGATCTTTAAAGGGGATTATTATCAATTAGATGAAGTAATGGAAATGGAAAAAGAGGCAATTGAGCTAAAGAAGGAAAACATTATTCAGCTTAAAATGAGTAACTTGTTTAAATATATTGATGAACAAGAAACGAATATTCGATTTAAAAAGGATTTAGAAGAATTTCACCAAGAACGCGATTTTCATAAAGAAACATTGAAATCCTATGACCAGGTATATAATAATATTGAGCGATATGCTGATACACAGAAGAAGCAGGAAAAGGTTTATGAAATTCAACAAGAAATCGGCAACTTGATGACGGAATATAAGGAAACGCAAAACCGCGAAGTATTAATTGCGGCAATGGAAATTCAGAAAAACGATTTATTACCGGCTTTGCAGAATTTACGCTGGTTAAAATACGATGTAATGGACATGGAAGAAGATTTCAAAACAAAAGAATCGTTATTGGTCCAACACGAAGTATCTTTGCAACATAAAGATATTGTTTTAGGAAAAGATCCTAAAGTTATTAAATTTCTATACGAACCTTCTCATAAAAAGAAATCCTCTAAAGTAAGGTCTGATAAGCCATTGGAAGAAGAAAAGGAGGAAGAAGAAGAAAAAGAAGAAAAAGAAGAAAAAGAAGAAGAAATTGTATTATATGAACCGTATACGCCACCCGATAGTATATAAGCAAGGGTTTAATATACATTTCACTAAAAATGTATATTTAGCAAGTTGCATCACTACAACTATTATAATTGCTTACTCCGTCCCAAACAATATTGAAATTGTTTGCCCAGCATTTTTTCTCGCAAATCCCATTATATTTGTCTAAAAGAATGTAATCACCTGTAGGGTCAGGAACGTAAGCATTTGGTTTACTATACTGTGTGAATTTCTTTGTTAAAGATTGTCCTTCTCCAGGAAGATTTCCAGGAAGATTTCCGTAGATAGTTCCAATATTTAGGGAATTTGAACCTAAATTACCTGGGACCATACATTTTTTTCCGTCATCACTTACTAACCAATAGTTTGGACAAGAATTAAAGGACGGAGGCCATGCTTGATTTGTATTGCCTTTTGATAATAAGATTCCAATAAATACAAGTAACAATATTAATACAATAGCCGCAACTGTTAATACAATAATGCGAAACCAATCCATATACATTATTCTAACAAATAAAAATAAATGTGCACATCTTTTTCTCTCCTTTTAAATTATAGATGTCCAAGCAATATTCAGATTATAATAGTTCTCAAACAAGTATGTTAAATAATTCCATTCAATACAATGGACGTGTAAATACATTAGAATTAAGTGAAGATCCAGATGCACGTTTTAAGATGTTTGAAAAAATTGCCATTAAAAACAAAGCGACCGAATACAGAGAGCCTTTGAAAAATGATTTCGAAGAAAATGCTCTTTCGCAAGCGTTTTTCTGCAAGGAAAATGTTCAAATTGTTCAAAACGGTCTACGTGCAGGTGTCTACAAAATGTCTGGCGAAAAACAATTAGTCGTTGCTCCTCAAAACATTGATGTGTTGAAAACGATTATGCGTCATATGTTTATTCAATATGCTCAGTTTCATCCGGATAATATAGCCGCGCAAATTGAACGTTTGAACCAGGCGGTTTGGGAATATGCGGTTCCAAATGTATATTCTGAAGCCATGGGATATTTGAAATATTTGCAAGATACGAGCACGTTGGTTGTTCCAATCGATCGTCCTAAACAAGTCGATCGTTGCTTCAAGTCTTTGTTGCCCTCTCCTTTCCTATAAATGTATACTTCGTATGTTATACATTTATTTAGTCGAAAACCACGTTGGTTGTTTGTTCGAATTGTTGGTTCGTGGCTTCACTGTTCAATAATCCGACTACGCCATACGGAATACCTTGTGCAAATGAACCATAATAAGGGTCTGTAGTTGGAACGAGTTGACTAATCTGGAGTTTTTGATTCTTATAAAAGGGGAATGTGGCTGGCAATGTAAATGTGAGAGAACCACTTTGTAGTCTGCTCTGTAGTTCTGTGTAAAGTGCAGTTTGTTGTGATTCATTGTTCATGTAAAATGCAACGGGGTATACGTATTGATTGTTTGTATAATTATACGTTCCTCCGATCAGAACCATGTTTGCGGTTATTGAATAACTACCGCTTGGAGCAGGTGGTTTAGCAATAATAACTGGAGCAGGTGCCGGCGCAGGAGTGATTATTTGGTTACTTGTTGGAGACACTGATTTCTCTTTGCCAATTGTAAACGTTACAATTACGTTTTGACCTGGAATTTGCGAACTATATTGTTTGTCCAAGACGCCAATAAACGAATTCGAGGAGGTTGTCACAGTTTCCACAATACTTTGTTGTGTAATAATACTTGTTAATTCAAATGTTTGTCCTCCGTATGTGCTAAAACTCGACGGCAATGTCATAGATAATGTTTTATTATTTGACAATGGGGTTTGTAGTTTCTTCGCCAAGTTCATTGCATCGCTATTGGTACTCATGTTGAAAAGAACAATACTCATATAGGTTCCGTTAATTGTATAATCACCGCCTATCATAAGTGTATTGACTGTATCGCTAAATACATTGGGATTTACATATGCAGGAGCCGGTGCGATTACAGGTGAATAACTCTGACCACTGGGCGCATAAGACGGTGTAAAGCTCTGACCGCTCGGCGCAGGTGCAGGGTTTAGAGGACCATTAGGCGCATAAGACGGTGTATAACTCTGACTACTCGGGGCAGGCGCAGGAACAGGTGCAGGAACAGGAACAGGAGGACGTGTTTTACCTATAGTAAACGTAACATCCATATTGCTTTTGATTCCGGTTCCTCCAAACCCAGGGTGAATTGTGTTTAATACAACGACGAATGTATTTGTGGGAGGTGTTTTTACATAACTTACGGTTGTCCTATCTGTAATCACCTTATTGATCAAGTAGTTTGTAGGATCATTCTCTAAAGTCATTGTTAAAAATTTGTTTTCGCCTAAAGGTTTTTGGATTTTTTCGACCAAGGAATTTACATCACTGTTGCTGGTCATAGTGAGAGTAAAATAACTCGCACTCGTGCTTATTTGCGGAATCGTTCCTAGACCAACTTGATATATGGTCTCTTTAAACGTATTTGTATCGGCACCTTTCGGTGAAGGAGCAATCGACGCTTCTTTTTTCATCGTAAAAGATAATTTCACATTGTTTTTTGTAAGTGTTTCGCTGTAATTACCGTCGACGACCAATAAAAAACGATTTGTTGTAGGAGTGACATATTGACTTATTTGGGTTGGGTCAGTGATCATTTGGTTTACGTTATATGTGTTGTCTTGGAAAGTGAATGATAGTTTTCGATTGTTGGATAGAATCACGCCGAGTCTGTAAGTAATATTATCGAAATCATTGCTATTGTTTGATGTACATATTATTGTCGTAGTGTTGAAATTCACGTATCCTCCCAAAACAACTGTTTTAAGCACATGTGAAAAGGAATCGATAGTTAATATTTGTTCTTTTGTTAGTTTGACTGCACTAGGAGCTGGGGCGGGGGATTTATTTGGAATATTGGATTTTTGACTAGAAGAGGATGATGGTGTTTTACCAAAACCCATTTCGGTTAATGTTATTGAAGCCCTGTTGTTGTTTTGAGAACTATTCACAGAGTCACCTAATTGAATATATTCTTTATTCGTCAACTCAAATTGGTATGTCTTATTTGTTAATGAATGGGTTAATGTAAATATAAAGGGACCTTTTGCTAACGGATAAAGATTATTTACGAGTGGTAGTTTAACACCGAAACATTGAAATGCGGTTAAAAATTCGGCAATTGGTTTATCTGAGGCTGGAGTATTTGGTTGTGCAGCGGAATTTGTATATGGATTTGTAACAGATATTTCGTCCAAACGCATTGGTTTCTCTTGGAGAACGACATTTTGACGCGTGCTTGAATATGTATTCTGAGATATACTAGGGTAAAAACTCATATTCATTGTATATAAATCATTTACACCGTTCGGTAATTTTGTACTAGAAAACGTCAATGGTGCTATCGGAACATCTTGAGGACGGGTATTATCATTCGCAATTGAGCTGCAATAAACGTTTAATGTTAGATCCATAATTACCGTTTTAACTGGACTCGCTGGTGCGGGGCTTAAAACAACCGGTTTCGTAGTGAGTGAAAACGTGATATCGAGATTTGTTCCATTTTCTACATTTGGATAGGTTTTGCTTAAAACACCAAGTAGTGTGTTTGTCGTGTTATTTGTGAATTTTTTAATAATAGGGTTGTCCGATTTCACTATATTTGTTAATGTATATTTACCGTCAGCGTATTTGTATTGATTCGGCTTTTGGGGATAATTACTAGGTAATGTAAAAACAGTTGGATGGTTTGTTTGAAGGGACTTCTCTAAATTAGAAACCAATGATCGATAATCATTGGCGTTCTTTGTTGTGAATATGACAACACATACATTTGCGCCTTGGGAACCGGAAAGGGTTTTTCCAGTGATTTCTTTGTATTCGCTTAAATTATTGTAAGCAACAGAATATCCTTTACAATTTCCCATGGAAACTGTTGAAAAGGTCATTTTATAAGGAAAAGTTGGGATAGCCGGGCTATGTGAAACAGGAGTAGCACCAGACGGAGCAAGGACCACTGGTTTCGTAGTGAGTGAAAATGTTATTTTCATATTTGTTCCATTTTCTACATTTGGGTAGGTTTTGCTTAAAACACCGAGTAATGTGTTTGTCGTGTTATTTGTGAATTTTTTAATAATAGGGTTGTCCGATTTCACTATATTTGTTAATGTATATTGACCATCAGCATATTTGTATTGATTCGGCTTTTGAGGATAATTACTAGGTAATGTGAACACAATCGGATGGTTTGTTTGAAGGGAATTTTCGATATTGTATACTGCAGAACGGTAATCATATTCGTTTTTCGTTGTTAATATGACGACACATACATTTGCACCTTCCGTGCTCGACAATGTTTTTCCGGTGATTTCTTTGTATTCGCTTAAATTATTATAAGAAGCAGAATATCCTTTACAATTTCCCATAGATACTGTTGAAAAAGTCAATTCATAAGGAAAAGTTGGAATAGGAGCAGGAGCAGGAGCAGGAGCAGGAGCAACTGCTTTATTTGCGTGCGTTTTTTTTTGCGCATGGTGTCGATGACGGTAGTGATGCACATGAAATCCAGGATGATCCTCCCTCCATTTCTTTTCTCTTTGTTCTTTGCGATATTCACGTATTTGCTCCTTGTTTTCTTTCCATTGTTCATACGTTAATCCTTCTCTTATATTCATTAAATTCGATAGTAACCACATGATCAATGTAAATAAAATACTATGAACAAGAGCAACCATTACTACTTTTCCGTTTTGAGGTAAATGTAGAAATACCCCCGGTGTAAAAAGGAAAAATAGTAAAAATGCCACTAAAAATTTTACTATCATTCTATAGTATTAAATCCTATATTTTTCTTTATCTTTACTAAAATAAGAAAACATGCGATAATCTGTTTGAAAACTGTTCCATTTGGATGCTTCTAAAATGTCTTGGAAAAACGGTGATTCAATAACCTCTTTCCATTGTTCTCCTTCATGTTTCGATGCAATGGGTATACCAAATGTAAGTTGACTCATTCCATATTTTCCAAGAGCATCAATTACAGGATACTGTTTTTCATTGAAATTTAACAATAATTTGGGCTTATGTAAATGCACACATTTTTTATTACCATAATAGATACCTAAACCCTTGCGGGTAATGTTGTGCACAACCGGAACACTATTCTTCTTGGACTTTCGCTTTTTCAATTTACGGGCATCATAACACGAAGAATCAAACAATATGTCCAAGCCATCTTCCTTTGAAACCATTATTTTGCGAAAAGAATCATAATGAGAATTCGGTAAAAATGGCCATTTGATCATGGAAAAAGAATGATGTGCTCCCTTTTCATCCACAATTACAGATTTACGTTTTGAGGGATTTTCTTTTTGAATCACATAAACATCAAACCGGGTTTGCACACCTAACACTTTCATACCCTCTTTTTTACTGTAAATATGCAAGTAACGTAAATAATTCTCTTGGACCATGGGTTTATAAAGGGCATGTTCAGGACGTCTCCACGAACTTGGTGTTATGAATCCTAAATATCCTTTGGGTTTTAATAATTGATTTTCCAAGACATTCTTAATAAAAAGTGTCCATAATACACGATTTCCGACGCTTCCTTTGTAAACCTCGCTCTTGGAAACTTGGAAAGGAGGATTGCCTAAAATTCCTTCAAACGTAGTATTTCGAAAGTCGTGTGTTAAGAAATCTCCGTGATAAATATGGCATTTTTCACCAAATCGTTTTTTCAATGTGGTTACGTTTTTTCCGTTCAATTCCACCATATACAACATGTTTTCTAAGATATGGGCTTTGCGTTTGGCTTCATCCGGAATTTGTTTGACCAATCCCTTTAGCAATCGCAAATAAAGGATCAGGAAAAAATGTCCGGTTCCGGCGGCCGGGTCGAGCCATTTCCAATTTGGATGACTATATGCGCTGTATGGAATCTGATCCAATATTTCTTCTACTAAAAAAAGCGGTGTCATTACTTCGGCGTATTTATTTTTCCTTCCATCATCCAAAATAGATGTTTGAAGGAGACTTTCGATCTCGTCATTTGACATGTTTCGTATACTCATTTCTTTATAATCCGGGCTATATTATAAAGAGATTTTAACGCCTTTTAGAATTCATTATCCATCGCTTTTAGTAATAAATCGATGATCGCCATACGTACATAAACACCATTTTCAATTTGGTCGAAAAAAAAGGACCGATGATCATAGTCTACTTCTGTCGACAATTCTTCGTTTCTAGGAAATGGATGCAACACAATACAATCATGCGACATTTGATCATAAACAGATTCGTCTATTACCACACTCGGTATTTTCGCAATTTTATGCCGTTCTGTTTGAAACCGTGTAACGTAGATTACATTGAACTTCGACCAATTTACACTATATTTGGATAAAAGAACTGGGTCATAACCTCTATTATGGTTGTTGGACTTAATAAACGCCACTATGTTTTTACTCGGTTCACAACCTTCATACGGCAAAAGATAAATGTTTATAGGAGGAAACATCACAAGTAAATGCAATAAAGAATGTATGGTACGCGAATATCGAACATCACCTACAAACAAAAAATTATAACAATCGTAGTTCTGTTCAATGTGATTGTTGTGCAAATACGTGAGAGGATGATGAAAACCACTATACACTAAATATTCGTGAATACTATATAAATCCACTAGACCTTGTGTTGGATGTTCTCCGCTTCCGTCACCGGCATTAATAACGGGAATGTCAGAAACGTCACTCGCATAACGAACAATGCCTTTTTCTGGATGCCGCAATACCATAATATCGCCATATTTACTCAATGTCCGAATTGTATCTTTGAAGGATTCCCCTTTCTGCATACTCGATACTGATTTATTAAATGTAATGACATTTCCCCCTAGCCGATATACGGCGGATTCAAATGACATTGACGTTCGTGTGCTGGGTTCGAAAAATGCGTTTATTAATATGAAATGTCTGGGTTCGAATTGTCCTTCAATAATTTGATTCGTCCGTTTCAATATATTTCGAATTACCCCTAAAGATAAATTACGACATGAAATCATTGTTACTTACTATTAATGACTTCGTTTATTTCATTTTTAATGAAAAGAAATTCACAACAAAATATATAATGGAACAATGGGTCAATACAAGTGGAATCATTTCTTTAGTCATACAGGTAATTATCTTTATTTTATCGCTTTATACGATTCAATATAACCTGTCTCCGAAACACCAAATTGTTAATAAAATCTTAATGGTGGAAAACGTGGTCCAATTGATTGAAATCGTTTTCTATAGCTGGCTTCTCTTTTCCACTATCAAACCACAAGGCGAAATTACATGGGTCCGGTATTTCGACTGGGTATTTACCACTCCCGCCATGTTATTTTCATTGGTGTGTTTCATGGTATACGTGGAAAACCCCGACCAAATAGTAAGTTTAGAGGGAATCTGGGAAAAAAATGCGCAGTCATTACTAACCATTTTCATTGCCAATTTCTTGATGCTCCTTTTTGGATTTTTAGGAGAATTGAAAATCGGAAACAAGAATTTGAATATAGGTCTGGGATTCATTGCATTTTTCGTGTCCTTCTGGACCATTATGAAAGATTTCATGGGAACACATTGGATAAACAAAGCCCTTTTCTATTTCACCTTTGTATTATGGTTCCTTTATGGTGTCGCAGCACTCATGTCTTACAACAGCAAAAACATTTTTTACAATATATTGGACGTGTTTTCGAAAAACATTACTTCCTTGGCATTGGTGATTTACATTCACTATTTAGTATACAATTAAATTTACTTTGCCTTTCGGACTACCTTCTTTTTAGCAACTTTTTTGACCATTTTTTCACCTTGTCCATTTTGGATTTGAATACGCTTCCTTTGATAAGAATCATATTCACCTTCTAATATTGCTAATTCATTTAGCCACATTTGTTCTAACGATGTTTTCCTCAAAACATCCAATTCCTCTTCGGCTTCGCCTTTTTCCTTCATGATTTTATCTACATTTTCCTGTGTTACGGAATCCATCGGCATTTTGATCAAATACTTGAAATCACCGTCAATGACTTTGTAGTCCTTTTCCAGTAACATTTGCGTGACTTCTTCCGAACGCTTGCGACGCAAGTCGATCGTTCCTTTCAGATTTTCATTAATATAACGCGCTTTATTTGACAATTTCACCAATTTCTTTTCTAAATCTGCCAACAAATATTCCTTGCGCTTTTCATAAACCTTTAGGCGAACTCCGTAAAATGCGTCGATGATCTCGCCTACATCCTTGTATTTATGCAGCTTACATTGATCGTCGAACATATGCATGTTTGTAGTGGAAACAGTAGTCGTCAGTTTCAAGAGTTTTTCTAAACCATTTACACCCGTCACACTATCAACTACGCTTTCCAGTTCTTCGATCTTCCCTTGTGGGAACGTTACGTCAATGTGGACATTGACTTCCGTGGAAAGGGAACTGTAATCACGCAAAGTCGGTTGGATCTTTTTACCGTTTTTATCAATGCCTCCTTCGACCAATCCTTCGATGAAACTCGTATAAGGCATTGTCCATGAACCAACGGGTAATTCGGTAATGCATATGCTATTAACACCGGTCTTTTCATAACATCCTTTAATCAAATATTTGTGATCTTCTAATTGCGAAACGCTACCCTTGAAACCCTCATAATAAGGAACGAATTTAATGGAAGGCACGTCATTCGCCAATTTACCCTTTAAATAGTGAATCAACTGTTTTGGATGGAAAGGTGGGATCGAACAAGAGAATCCAGTTCCAATACCCGAAATGCCGTTTACTAATGCAAAGGGAATAACGGGTGCATAGAATTCGGGTTCTACCAATGTGCCATCATCGTCCAAATAAGTGAGCACATTATCATCGGCTTCTGGGAAAATGAAACGCGTTAATGGATTCAACAAAGTAAAGATATATCTCTCCGATGCACTGTCATCACCACCATGTAATCGCGTTCCAAACTGACCATTTGGTTCCAACAAGTTGATATTGTTGGATCCCACGTAGTTTTGTGCCATATTGACAATGGCGCCATTTAGCGAAGCCTCACCGTGATGATAAGCACTGTGTTCCGATACATAACCCGAAAACTGAGCGACCTTAATTTCCGAAGTCAATTTACGTTTAAAGGCACTATAAAGGATTTTGCGTAAAGACGTCTTCAAACCGTCCATCATATTCGGAATGGAACGGGCACAATCATATGTGCTAAAATGGATCATTTCGCGATTAATAAATTCCTCATAATGCACACTGCTTTTGCTCGTATCCAAATACGCCTTTTTATCGTAATTTTCCAACCATGTTTTACGATCGTCTGGACGTTTTTTATTAAACACCTTATCAATGTGATCGTCGCTTGCTTGTTGATACATGAAATCCACGATTTTCTTATGGGCGAAATATTCTTTGAATTCTTTGGAAGTCGACGTTCCTAAACCCTTAAAATATTTGATCGTCCATCCCTTTGTTCCATTGTTTCCTAAAGTCTCTTTCCAATGCGCATATTCGCCTTCATTGTAAAACAATCGGGTATCCGCTCCTTTCTTTGCACGTAAAATCGGCGTGTTCATAAAGGAAAGGAATCCAGGCAGTTTAATAAGCGATGGCCATTCGGCATGAAACAAATTTATCGCCAATCCTTTAATATGCGAACCATCTAAATCCTGATCGGTCATCACCATGATCTTTCCATAGCGCAAACTACGATGCACGTCTTCAATGGATTTGTATACGTGTCCCTTTTCCAATCCCAGGATCTTTTTAATATCAGTAATTTCCTTGTTATCGGTGATTTTCTTAACTTGTTCACCACGAACATTGAGCAACTTACCTTTCAAGGGATAAATGCCGATTGTATTTCGATCTTCACTCGAAAGACCAGATACAATACCCGACAACGCTGAAAGTCCCTCGCACAAAATCAAAATACACTCCTTTGATTTTACTGTGCCACTATAATTTGCATCAATGAAATTGTTGATTCCACGCACGTTTTTGGTTTTACTGCCATCGGTTTTCTTCGCATTCTTGTTTTCCTTTGCCTCGGACAATGTGCACGCCAAATCCATGACACCCATTTTCGCCACCTTTTCTACAAAGCTGTCACTGACGACGCATGAAGATCCGAATTTCGCGACAGGTGTATTCATGTAATCCTTGGTTTGACTATCGAAAGCCGGATTTTCAATATCACAACGCAAGAACAAAATAAGCTGTTCCTTGATCGCACTCGGAGACACCTTCACCTTCTTCTTCTTTTCAATATAATCGCCCAGTTTACGCGTCAATTGGTTCATAATATAGTCCACGTGCTTTCCTCCTTTAAACGTGCAAATACCATTTACAAAAGATACTTGCGTAAATTCTTGTGAAGGAGCCATGGCGACTGCATATTCCCAACGTTCCTCATGTGCCTCATATATACGTTTAGAGGAATCCTTCTTACCAATATAGAGGTCGACATATTGCTGGAAATTTTTCACGGGCACTTGCAGATCATTGTAACCGATTTTCACCTTTTTAATGGAATGGTCAGTGACCGCGGCAATGTCATAAACACGTTTTTTAATAAGAGCGAGCATGTCGTGCGTAAGTCCCTGAATACCGAATCGTGCATAATCCGGACGAAAGGATACTTTGGTATAGGGTTTGGAGGATTTGGATACTTTAGTAATAACCGGAGGTTCCAACACGTCTAAATTATTACGGAATTCTTGGACGTATTTTAGACCGCGAATATGATCAACGGTTTCCACGCGTCCATACGTAGACCAAATTAATACGAGCTTAAAACCAAAACCATTCTTTCCACCGACAATACGCTTTTCAGTTTTGTCGTAATTGGTAGAAGTGCGCAAATGACCGAAAATCATTTCCGGAATCCAAAGATCGTATTCTGGATGTTTGGCAATATCAATACCATTTCCGTCGTTACTCAAGGTAATGAGGCCATCTTCGGAAACGGTTGTGTTAATATACGAAACAAATTGTTTTTGCAAAAGGGGGGAATGGATCATACGAAGGACGTGATCACGACAATTGACAATGCCTTCGTCAAAGAGTTTGTATAACCCCGGAATATATTCAATCGATTTACAAACGATTGAGTCTTTGGCATCGTCATATACCCACATATTTGCATCCACATTTTCGACCGATCCGATATACGTATCTGGATTATCTAAGATATGTTGTTTGTCGGTTTTGCGCTGGTATTGTTTTGCTAAGTTTTCTTGATTACTCATAACGTCAATTATGAGAAACTATGAATAGACTATTACGTTTCAATTTTATATGATTTTTGAAAAAATATATTGTTTATATATAGATGTCAGATACCAATTGTTTACGACCTTGTGATGATCCATGCGAAGGACAAGTGCCTGATGAATACCCATTATTCATTCCTGCATATAGAAATGTATATATACCCGCTTTTAAAACACGTTATCCCAATAATGATTTAGTATATGACGCGCCTTGTGGAGGGAGTTGTAGTTGTGGACCTCGATGTGTAAACAATTGCACTACGATTTCCCAAGAGGATTATAAGAATCAAGTTCTTAAACACGGTCCCAATTATATTGGCACAAGTAAAAAGGCGTTTTACGGACAATATATTCGTAACACACCGGGTATGTATACATTTGCAAGTAAAAAAATCAATAGTCTGCAACAAGTTAATGCGAAAAATCAATTGTGTTTTCGAAATTACTGGTGTCCAAATAAATAAGAGCATACAGCATTTATGCAACGATATAAAGATATTTTTTGATATACAAATAATAGAATGTATTTGTATATTTATTATAAAAATGGCTTTCACATGGTTCTTTTGTTCTGGATTCTGTTTTTATATACAAATGACTTGTTTTTATCGACTATTGTTGCTTTAAAGGCATTTTCCGCACATTTTTGGTATCACTTTTCATATTTGTATGATTATAACATACCGCGTAAATATAATGTATTGAAGCAATTTGTTCGTTTTACCGACACAGGACATTTGGCGTCGTTTATTTATTATTTCTTTCCCGCGTTTTTTCCAATAGCGTTTAATGTGCATTTTATTATTACATTTGGTCACTGGACAGGAAAACTGCTACTCGGTATGAAAGATATGGACACCGCAACTGATAATACAATGATAATGTCATTTCAAAATCTATTTGATACATTAAATCACAGTCTTGCGCTGATTTTGCTGACCTATCAGATGTATAAAGATCCTTCACTATGTGAAAACAGATTCAACCATGATTCGACCTTGTATACCTTTATGTGGTTATATAGTTGGTTTTGTTTGATTTATATTCCATGGCGCTTGATTACAAAAGACTGTGTATATTCCGTATTGGAAATGAATGACGCGTCTAAAGTATTATATACTTTACCGATCATTGGACTCATACATGTATTACTGGTCATAGCAAATATGAGTGGAAGGGGATTATGTTCTATTATGTAATCACCAGAAGGGTATAAATATTATTCCTCTACATAATATAATTATGGAAGGTTTAGAGGGATTTAAAAAAGAATTGCACAAACGAATGCATTTTGAAGAAGGTAGTCAAGACGAAGATCTATACAAGTCAAAAAAGAAAGCGATCCAATCGGAATATGTTCGCGAAGAATGGCATATACCTGAAGGTTATATAAAACAAATGAATGATTTGAAAAAAGACGTCATAATGAAGCAACGCTCTAAATATAGTATGACGGAAGCCGAATTCATTTCCAATGCAGTGTATTTTATAAGTGTTCTAAATAATGAACACGAAATTTATAGTGAAAAAATAAAGAATCTACCATTGCCTCCATTGCAAACATATCGATCAAGAATATGTTCCTTGTTTTCTGGATATAAAAACAAAAATGCCGATCAAATTAACGAATATAGTAAACAAATTGAACAATGGAACCAGCAAATGAAACACTTCAATGATGTAAAAAGAAATATTGAGTTAGTATTGAATGTATATAACCCCATAAAATAATACATGCGCAATATGTATATGGTCCGCATAGCAATGTGTATTACTCCCGAATGCAAACCGACTTTTCATAGCGCTCATCATCCCACTTCAAATGACGCAAAAATAACGTGTGCACAACATTACAGTAAATTGGCAAATCATAGGCGCGCCTTACATAAAATATGTGGTAGAAATAGCGACAAAAATTCGCATGACGGAGACGAAAAACCAACCATTATGATCCATTCAACCACATTTTTAAAGAAAAAATATCCTATACACTTTTTTTGTGCACATAATATAAATGAGTGAACAACAATGTACATTTTTGGGAGGAAAGAATTCAACAAACCCGCGTTGCGTATTACCTTATTGTGGAACACGATTACAGGTTTGGAGGGGAATGGCGAACGAAACTTCTGGAGGGTTAAAGAAGAAAGATTTAGTCAAAAATAAATGGGGTCGTATTGTTTCTCGTAAAAAATACCATAGTGCTTCAAAAGACGACCGTTTGGTAAAACATGGCTATGGACCCAATAAAAATCGCGTAAACAATTTATTTGTTAAGGCTCCACGTAAAACAAGAAAAGTACGTGGCGGGTTTATACTCAAACAAAAAGGTAAAAAAAAACAACGAACAGTAAGAAATAAAACCATTAAATAAATAATACTTCTTTTCCATAAGAATTATTATTATGCAAAGTATTTCTTTGTAAAATCACCTGGCGTAAACAATGGGATGTCACGTTTACGCGCTTCTTTTACCTTTGAACTATTCGATTCTAAATCAGCCGTTATCACCGCAAACGTATTTGCACGAACCGATGTGCTTAATTGCGCACCAACAGATTGTAATTTCTCCTCTAAACCTTTATCACGTGTTCCACTCATGACAATCGATTTTTTATGTAATGGATGATCCACGTTTACTTTTTTCTGCACAACAGTTTGTTTTACTTTATTTTGCAACCCGGTTTCTTCTAAAAACCCTAGGAAATTCGGTATATTGTCTACAAAATGATTCGCCGTTTTCGAAGCCATGGACTTGACTTGTGACAATTTCTTCTTTCGCTCTTCAAGTGATTCGTTTGTAGTCAAAATATCCGGATATTCTTCCAAAATCAATTCGACCTTTTTATTACTGAATCCGCGACCAAACATATTGGAAGCCGCCATCAAAGTCGCCAATGAAGCCGCTTTCACCTTTTCTTGAATTCCGTCGTAAATCTTAGACGCCATCTTTTCTTTGAATCCTTCGATGGTTAAGAAATCTTCTTTGCTCATTTTCAGTATTTTAGGAATACTGTCAAAACCCGCCTCGCGAATACGTTTTACATTGCCTTCACTCAAACCGTCTACACCGATTCCTTTAAAGAAACCCACCATGTTTTTCTCTAACACATCCGCATCATCATCCTTATTTTCCAAGAGAATATCTACATGGCTTTCATTCCATACATAGGGAACGTCGGGCATTTTTCCTCGCTCGGAAGGTGTGACGACTTCCTTAATATAAGGAATCACATCACCACTACGAATGATTTTGACTAAAGTTCCAAGACCAATACGATTGGATTCAATAAAAGCGCCGTTAAATCCGGTGGCGTATTCGATTTTCACACCGCCTAAATAAACCGGTTCGACTTGAATACGGGGTTTTAAGTAGCCATCTTTAGACGCTTTCCAATGAACGTCCAATACCTTTGTTTCCGCCATTTGGTCGGATAATACCATCTTAAATGCAAAGGAATGTTGTGGATTACCCG
>MDTG01346097.1_pt1 | contig 18705 bp, 18 predicted proteins | sample 811421 | NCBI WGS metagenome assembly MDTG01 (sample SAMN05326645, study PRJNA326480) | marine metagenome | isolation source: seawater | place: Pacific Ocean: South East | collected 2011
CCCGTATGCCAAATGATGCATCATACCAAGCACTTGGCGCTCAAGCGGAGTAAATGCTTTGGAAGTTTCTATTTTTACTAAGTTTTGATTAAGGCCAACCATCAACTTAGAAAGTGGCAATACAAAATGCGGTAATGCTGACGTCATGTGCCCAATAAAGCTTGGCGCAGCGGTATGCACTGAATGAGCGACAAGTTGCTCCATAATATCTTGCGCATAAGCAGATACAAAAGTCGGATCTTCTGGGATCGCTGCCGATTGAAAATCTTTTTCAATCTCATGCAATGGCTTTTCAATTGCCGCTATGTTCTCATTCAAAAAACCTGCTAAATTGCTCGAGATCTCAAGTTCGATTTTACTCAAAGTTGAGTCTGGTGCTTCAGGCACAGTAAATATACGCATCAGAGTTTCTTTAGAGGCGACGGCACAACGCTTTTGATCCATCTTTATACCCAGTGAATGTAGCTTTGTTTAGCTGAAGATCCATATCAATGAACTCCATCGCTAATAACGCCAAAACTACAATGATTCTATGAAATGCGTTAACTTTACTGTAATAGAGTAGAAATGTCTCGTATAAAGCCACAAAAGTAGCCAATTGCATGACAAATTAATGATAAGTTGATTAATATTTATCATTAATTTGGCTAACTATATTTTTATAGGCGATACAGCCTTTTTTTGTATAATAGTAGGGCTAATAAATCAAGGAAGAGCATGATAAATACAAATTTACGGACAAATTGGATAATCGCGGGTTTCATACTGTTTTTTATCAGTTTATTAAGCTACATCTATTACACCTACAACAGCACCCGTAACGATATTATGCACAGCGTCGATACTCGATTACTCAATGCCGCATTAAGTGTCAAGCATATACTTGGTGATGACTATCATCAAAAAATCAATGCAGGCCAATATATATCATCAACCGAATACCAACAAAAAAGTCGGCAACTTTCAGAGTTTGCTAATGCGTTAAATATCGCTTATGTGTACGCCATGATATTAAAAGACGGTAATGTACATTTTAGTGCATCGAGTTACACTCAAAACGATCAAAATACCGGTAGAATCACCCAATTACTCGATCTTTACCCTGAAGCAACTGCCGCTAATATTGGCGCATTTTATTCAACAGAGCCGGTGTTTGAAATATCAAAAGATCAATGGGGACATTTTAAAACAATTTTTGTCCCTTTCGTTGATGCCAATGGAGTCACCTACTTAACAGGGGCCGATATCACCATATACGATCTCAATCAGCGATTAGCGCAAAGTGTATCTAAAGCTGCGGGCATGGCCATTTTTTTCTTTTTTATTGCTCTGTTGGTAGCCGGTATTTATGTGTATTTATTGAAACGTGCAATTTCAACCGATACCAGTAGTGGCTTTGCCAATCATATTGCACTTGAATATTATATTAAAAACTCCCCTAATCATCATCTGCAACTTGCTGTTATTTGGGTAAATGAAGTTGAAGATATAAGCAGTTTTTATGGTACTGAAGTAGGCGACCGCGTTATGAAAAACTTGTTGCAACACTTCAAAAAGCGCCGCCCTGCGGGTAGTCAGATGTTTCGTCTAACGACCAACAAAATAGTCCTCATCGCTCCTTTGGGTAAAGATAATGCAGGTTTTCTCGAGGTGATCCAAGCCTATAATTGCAGTACCCCATTACTTACCGACCCTTTTATATACATCACCTTGTGCGCAGGCATCGCCAGTGGCAATAAATCAATGTTACTTGAAAATGCCCATATTGCCGCATTACAAGCCAAGCAGGGGCGCCACACTGTGGTCAATTACTCCAGCGCACTGCATGATGTAAAAAACCAATATCAGTATAATGTAGCAATGGCAAAAGAAGTACGTGAAGCATTTGAGAACAACAGAATTGTGCCTTATTTTCAGGCAATTTATGATAATGAAACGAATGCCATTATTCAGTATGAATGTTTGGCTAGAATGATCACCTGCCATGGTGAAATTCTTAAACCAGAATCGTTCTTAGATGTCGTTAATCGCTCTCGCATGGATGGCATGCTCACCCGCACTATGCTCACACAATGCTTTGCACGATTTAGAAAAACCAGTACGTGCTGGAGCATCAATATTACAGCCCAAGATATGCTTGATCCAAGCCTTGCTGAATTTTTGGAAAACGAATTTAAACGCTATCCACTACCGAGTAATATTACCTTAGAACTATTGGAAACCGAAGCTATCGCAAATTTTTCTGAAGTAAAAGCATTTATAACCATGGTTAAAAATCGTGGTATACGGGTAATAATTGATGATTTTGGTACAGGTTATTCGAATATCTCTAATGTACTAAAATTAGAAGTAGATGGTATTAAGCTTGATGGTAGTTTGATCAGACAGATCATTCACGATAAAGACATTTATCTATATGTTGAGCATATTGCCAACTTTGCAAAGCAACTCAACTTACAGCTAATTGCTGAGCATGTAGAGAGTAAACCTATCGCCAACGCGCTTAAAAAAGCAAATGTGACGCTAATGCAAGGCAATTACTTTGCCGAGCCTGTGCCACATATTACTGCAAATAAAAATCAACCGTATCCAATCTCTTAACCTGAACTCAGGTTAAGAGATATACGAAAACATTAACTTATAAAACACTTAATTTTTATTTCGAGCCAGCATTTAAATTAATCACTAAACGGTGACTTTGTTGACCACTTGCCCAATATTTACGTTCAAATGGCGTAACTGCCAGGTCATTTTGATAAAGTTCGACTGTGCAGTCGTGTCCGGTGAGCTTCAGTGCTTGAGCAAACTCTTTAACATAAATATCCCAATTGCTGCGAACTTCTAACAGCCCACCTAATTTAACGATAAATGGAAAAATAGCAGCGCCATGCCAGCGACGTTGAATATGCTTCGCTTTTGGCCACGGATTTGGATACAGCAAATAATGATGTGTGGGTTGCCAATTAGCCGCCACTGCGAGTCGCCAAAAGTCATTTAAATCGGCTTGCACTAAAATGTACTGACCTGAATCGGTTTGTTTATATTCAATATCATGCTTATCCAAACGATGCGATGACTTATCAATTCCTATAACTAACGCATCAGGGTGGCGTTTAGCTAAATTAGCCGTGCTTTCACCTACCCCACAACACGAATCTAAAATAATGGGCCCATTAAAAGCCTGCACTTTTTCATTTACTTGATCAAACGCCGTTTGCGTATGAGCTGCAATGGGTTTTTTAAACTGGGCAGTTAAATGCTTATTAACTATATCATCCAGCTTTTCATGTAAGCCTTGTTGATTCGATACAATACTTCGTGAATTTGCATCACTCATTAGTGTCTTAACCCCACACCTTTTTTAATTAACGTTAAAGCTAATATAAATAAGGCTGTAATAAATAATAACAACACGCCAAATGCGACAGTTAAATCAACATCCGACACGCCTAAGAAACCATACCTAAAGGCATTAACCATATAAATAATTGGATTAACCTGCGATACGCCTTGCCAAAACTCTGGCAATAAAGTGATTGAGTAAAACACACCACCTAGATAGGTCAATGGCGTTAAAATAAAGGTCGGAATTATACTGATATCGTCAAAGCTATTAGCATAAATAGCATTGATCAAACCGCCTAAAGCAAATACCGCAGAAGTTAAAATTACTGTCGCGATGATCACAAAAATATTATGGATTTGAATATCAACAAATAATAACGACACACACGTAACAATTAATCCTACCAGCATGCCACGGGTCATGCCGCCACCCATATAGCCAAGCACAATAATATAATTAGGCACGGGTGCAACTAACAGCTCTTCAATGCTTTTTTGAAACTTGGTTGAATAAAAGCTTGATGCCACATTAGAATACGAATTAGTGATCACCGACATCATGATAAGACCCGGTACAATAAACTCCATATAACTAAAGCCCCCCATATCACCAATACGAGAGCCTATAAGATTACCGAAAATCACAAAGTACAAACTCATAGTGATTGCCGGCGGCACGAGTGTTTGTACCCAGATACGCAAAAATCGAATGCACTCTTTAAACCATAAACTCTTTAAGGCTACGCCATATTTAAACATCTACTTGCCCCGCCCTTGCTCTAGTAAACCTACAAACAACTCTTCTAATCGATTAGCTTTATTACGCATGCTAAGCACGGTATTGCCCTGCTCGGTTAATGCTGTAAATACTGCATTCAAGCCCTGTGATTTGGCTACTTCAACCTCAATAGTATGATCATCAGCCATAGTAAACTTATAACCATCAAGCGTAACGGTAACTGGCTGGACAGGCTGTTTTAAATCAAGAATAAAGGTTTCTTTATCTAGTTTGGCAAGCAGTGCTTTAATGGTGGTGTTTTCAACGATAATGCCGGAATCAATAATCGCGATATTTTTACACAGCAGTTCGGCTTCTTCTAAGTAATGGGTGGTGAGAATAATCGTCACCCCCTGCTCATTAATTTGTCTTAAAAAATCCCACATCGAACGGCGTAATTCAATATCAACACCGGCGGTTGGCTCATCTAAAATTAGCAGTTTTGGTTCATGCATTAACGCGCGAGCAATCATTAAACGACGTTTCATACCGCCTGATAGTGTTCGTGCTTGTTTGTCTTTCTTTTCAAGTAAGCCTAATTGCGCTAAATATTTATCCGCTCGTTGATGCGCCACCTTACGGGGAACTCCGTAATAACCCGCTTGATTTACCAGTATTTGCGTCAACGTCTCAAACTGGCTAAAGTTAAACTCTTGTGGCACTAAGCCTAGTTGTGATTTAGCTGCTTCTAAATCTGAATCTATGTTGTGACCAAACACCTCTACTAAGCCTTTGGTTTTATTAACCAATGATGAGATTACCCCAATGGTAGTTGACTTACCCGCGCCATTTGGGCCTAACAAGGCAAAAAAATCACCTTCATATACTTTTAGATCAACGCCTTTAACGGCTTCAACACCATTTTTATATACCTTGGTCAGGCCTTCAATATTCAAAGCCAATGCTTTACTCATTATTTACCCTCCCCATAACCCCAACGTTTAGTTAGTGTGTGTGCAATATTTAAATGATCTAAAATACGTGCAACCATAAAATCAACTAAGTCATTAATAGTTTGCGGTTGATGATAAAACCCTGGTGCAGCTGGCATAATTGTTACCCCGAGCTTTGCGAGCTTTAGCATGTTTTCTAAATGGATTTCACTAAATGGCGTTTCTCGTGGCACTAAAATTAACTGACCACGCTCTTTAATCACGACATCAGCGGCGCGCTCTAATAAATTATCAGAGGCCCCCATCGCTATTGCAGAGACAGAGCCTGCACTACACGGGCACACGACCATTTTTTTCGGCGCTGCAGAGCCAGATGCCACAGGGCTAAACCAGTTATCTTTACCAAATACTTGTAACTGTCCTGGCTGTGCTTTAAATAAGCTACTTAATTGTTCGGTGGCTTTATCTTCATTGGCTGATAATTTAATGTTTGATTCAGTATCTAGCACTACACGCGCCGCGCTTGAGATCAATACATACACGCGAAACTGCTGCGCGAGCAATACTTCAAGTAATCGTAAGCCATATGGCGCGCCTGACGCACCACTAAAGGCCAGCGTTATGGTTTCTTTATATTGCACTGTCGCTCCGGTTTATTGCTGGATAAATTTATGCTGCAAAGCTGTTATCAATGTGTCGTGGAGGCCATTAAAGCCACCATTACTCATGATTAAAATATGTTGCTGCGGTTGCACTTGGGAGACTACTTGTTCAACGATCTCATCTGTATTACTCAAGCATAACATACCAGCCTGTTTGGCCTGCTCACTTAATGACCAGGTTAAATTATCTGGCTCGAATAAATACACATCATCAGCATCAGCTAATGACGCCAATAACGTATGTTGATGTACACCCATTTTCATAGTGTTTGAGCGCGGCTCTAATATCGCAATAATTTTTTCATTGCCTACTTTTGCACGCAACCCAGCAAGCGTTGTAGTGATAGCTGTTGGGTGATGAGCAAAGTCGTCATACACTTTAATATTGGCAATATCGGCTTTTAGCTCCATCCTACGTTTAGGACTAATAAATTCCCCTAACCCTGCAATGCTATGTTCAATTGCAATCCCGACATGGCGCGCGGCAGCAATAGCCATAATAGCGTTTTTAACATTGTGCTCACCAAACGCTTGCCATTTTACTGAGCCTTGGTATTCATCATTGAGTAACACTGCAAATTCACTGCCATCGGCATTAATCAGCTCATATCCCCAATCAGCGCCCAGTGTTTCACTTTCGCTCCAACAACCTTGGTTAATCACATCTTGCACAGCATCGTCTTGTTGTGGCCAAATAACTTTGCCGCTACTTGGTAGTGTACGCATCAAATGATGAAATTGTTTTTTAATAGCGTTTAAATCTTCAAAAATATCAGCATGATCAAATTCAAGATTGTTTAAAATCAGTGTGCGCGGTAAGTAATGAACAAACTTACTGCGTTTATCAAAAAATGCAGTGTCGTATTCATCAGCTTCAATAACAAAAAAAGGCGTTTCGCCAACCCGTGCCGACAAACCAAAATTTTGCACAATACCACCGATCAAGAATCCTGGCTTTAAACCCGCAAATTCTAAAATCCATGCCAGCATACTTGCAGTGGTGGTTTTACCATGAGTTCCAGCAACCGCCAATACCCAGGAGTTTTGTAATAAATTATGCTTTAACCATTCAGGGCCGGAAGTATACGCTAAGCCCTTGTCCAATACATATTCAACACATGGGTTACCACGACTCATTGCATTGCCAATAATCACCATATCTGGTGCAGGTTCTAACTGAGAGACATCATAGCCTTGGGTTAATTTAATACCAAGCTCTTCAAGTTGCGTGCTCATTGGCGGATATACGTTTAGATCCGAGCCCGTGACTGTATGGCCTAGCGACTTAGCTATCGCTGCAATACCACCCATAAAGGTGCCGCAAATGCCTAAAATATGAATATGCATATTATTCCTTTGCCGCCACACATAGCTTACGCAGCACTAAAAAATAGATAATAGATGAGGTGCCATAATGCCAAAAATAGCGTTCAGTTACCATTGCCATCTAACACAACACTTGTGCTAAATGACAACGAATAAGTATATAAGTTAAATAGTTCCCTTACTTATGCCTAACCGCTCAAGTATTGCGCGACACTTTTTAAACAAAATTAACTTTAAAGCTCATTTTACAAACAAAATAATTGATAGTTAATTGCAAAATAGTTAATGAGCAAGATAACTCAATGTTATGAAAATACTAAAAACAAAAAACGTAAAGCTATGAATACAAATAATATAATTTAAAATCAAGATGATACCAACAAATACCCATAATAAAAACAAAAAACACTTTTTAGCAACAAAAGACATATTTGCCCCACAAAAGACTCTATTTGGGTACTGTGATAAAACATCGCACTAAATTACATTTGGTTACATTGAAAGGCATATATTTAACCTCAAAGTTAATATGGCTAACAATGTAAGTCCTTTGTGAATTCCATCAAGTTAAATTACCCACAGGGTAAACCTTGTCGAAATTAAAAGGTGTTATGTTGAAAAAATTAAATCTTATTACAGCTGCAATTAATGCAGTATTAATTACTGGTACTGTTGGTGCTGCCAATGCATTTGCACAAGAAGCAACTGACGTAAAACCTGTCGAGCGCATTCAAGTAACAGGTTCGAAAATAAAGCGATTTAACCTTACTTCACCGACACCAGTTACGGTGATCAGTGGCGTTGAGATGGAAAACGCCGGCATTACTAACGTTAATGATTTATTAGCTGAGCTACCGCAAGCAACGGTTGGCCTATCTCCGGAAACCACTACTAGCTTTATTTATGCATCAGGATTAAACACCACCGATTTACGTGGTTTAGGGTCTGAGCGCACACTGGTATTAGTAAATGGTCGCCGCTTTGTCGCAGGTTCAGTAGGCAGCACTGCGGTAGATTTAAATAATATTCCAACAACTCTGATCGAACGAGTAGAAATCGCCACAGGCGGTGCAGCAGCAGTATATGGTGCCGACGCTGTAGCAGGTGTCGTAAACATCATCACAAAAAAATCATTTGATGGCATTGAAATTGATGCATCTACGATTCGTCCAGAACAAAGCGGTGGCGAGCAAAACTTTTTCTCTATCACCGGTGGTATGGAAGGTGACAAGCTATCGTTTGTAACGTCTCTTAACTACTCAAAAACAGATAGCTATAACAAGTTAAGTCGTGATTTTTACCGTAATCCTGTAACTTCATACGCAAATCCAGCCAATAAATCTGGTACCGATGGTATTCCTGAGCGCGTTATATTAGGTAAGCAAAGTACCCTTGGCTATTACTCTGAAGGCGGTGACTTTTTCAGTAAAACAGGCTCGCTAACTGACGATCATTACAACAACCATCACTGGGCATTTGATAATAGCGGTAACGTACAAGCATTTGATTATGGTCTAGGTCGCGTAGAAAACTCTGGTGTGCCTAACGCATCAGCTAATAACCGTTATTACGCAGATGCTAATAACCCAGGCGATGGTGTTTTTAGTCATGGTTACAAAAGCTATTTTCAAACTCCATTAGAGCGCGCTATTTTATCAACGTATGGTACATACGAAATTAATGACGACCATGCTGCAACATTTGATTTTACTTGGTCTGACTCAAAAGCAACTACTGAAAGCTCGCCAGCTTTCTTTGCTCACACGATTCGTCGTGATAATGCCTTTATCCGCGATGATATGGCTAAGATTATGGATGCTAACGGGTTAGATAAAGTTACTTTGCGCCAAGCTAACGAAAATCTATGGGGTGATCGCGCCTATCAACAAGATCGTTCGGTGATCCGTGCATCTCTTGGTTTTGAAGGCATTTTAAACGATGACTGGGGCTACAGCACCTATGTGCAGTATGGCCGTATCGAACAAGATACCTTATGGCGCGGTGAAGTATTAGAGCAAAATTTAGTCAATGCAATAGATGCTGTAGAACTTAATGGCCAAATCGTGTGTGCAGTTCGTGATGCCGATGGTAATGTCACAGGTGAACGTGAAGGGTGTGTTGCTTTTAACCCTATGGGCGCACAAAGTGCTTCTCAAGCACAGCTTAATTATATAGCAACGAATGCTACGCGTACTGCCAAACAAGACCAGCTGGTTGTTGCTGCAACATTTGATGGTTTATTATTTGAATTACCAGCAGGTGCTGTCGCTGCCGCATTTACCGTTGAACATCGCCGAGAAAGCGCCGAGACTCATCCTGATCACGCAATGCAAAATGGCCTTATTTTTGGGAACTCAAGCTTGCCAATGAAAGGTGATATCGATGTAAATGAATTCTCAACAGAGATCTCAGTGCCATTGCTTGTAGATCATTTTTTAGCAACTGACTTAACCTTTGAAACTGCGTACCGTTATATGGATTACTCGGTTACTGGTGGTGATGATGCGTGGAAGTTATCATTAAACTGGGGCGTTACAGACGAAGTACGTGTGCGTTTAAATCGTTCAAAATCAGTACGTGCACCAAGCCTAAGTGACTTATTTACGCCAAGCTCACAAACGTTTAATTCAGGCCGTAAAGACCCATGTCGTGCTGATGAAATTACCAGCTCAGGTAGCGAATATAAAGCAAATGTAATCGCTAACTGTCAAGCGGACGGTTTAGCTGAAGGTTGGATGCCAACTGCCGATTGGCAAGCCGCTGGTAGCCTGCCAGGTTTTGTACAAGGTAACCAAGCACTAAAAAACGAAACATCAAACGATTACACTATAGGCTTGATCTACACTCCTGAATTTATTGAAGGCTTAGATTTAACTCTTGATTACTGGTCATTTGAAATTGAAGGTGCGATTCAATACTTTGGACGTGATAGCGTAGAACTATGTTATGAGTCATCATCGCTAGACAACCCATTTTGCTCAAACTTCGTACGAAATAAAGAAACGGGCGACATCATTAACTATTATGAGCGTCCAATTAATGCTTCTATCATCGCCAAAAAAGGCCTAGATATTGAAACAGCTTACCGCACAGAATTAGGGAATGGTGATTTAGCAATTAAACTTACTGCAACTTACCTAGAAGAAGACAGTGAAAACCCAACCGGTCGTACGGCAGATTTCCGCTCAAATGTAGGTGAAATGGCAGATCCTCGCTGGAAAGGTCGCTTTAACGCAATCTACTCACATGATGATTCAAGTTACATTTTAACGGCTAATTACCGCCATAGTAGTGTAGAAAGTAATGAATGGAACATTGAAGATAATAACTACAATGATATCCCGTCTTACACAACGTTCGATTTTATGTACAAAACTTATCTATTAGATGAATTACAAGTACGTATTGGTGTAAACAATATCCTAGACCGTGCACCACCTCGTAATCCATTCACTTATGATAATGGTGAGTTCTTTGACGTTAAAGGTCGTCGCTTATCGATGGGTGCAAAATACACTTTCTAATTGAAGGGTATATTGGCTTATAAAAAACGCCTTAGCTCATTGAGCTAAGGCGTTTTTATTTATCTTTAATAAACGCAGTGCTACATCATCAAAAATACAATTAAACCTACGCCCAATAATAATCGATAGATAACAAATGGCATCATCCCCATACGTTCAATTATTTTTAAGAACAGGAAAATACACGCATACGCAGAGATAAACGATAAACCGGCACCTAAAATTAACGTTGTCCAATCAACTACATGATCCCCTAATGCCAGCTCAATGGTGTAATACAAGCCCATCATTGAGATCACTGGAATTGCGAGTAAAAATGAAAAACGCGCAGCGCTTTGTTTATTCATCCCCAGCATTAAACCGGCGGTCATAGTAATACCCGAGCGTGACGTACCAGGGATCATCGCCATCGCTTGCGCCATACCGATCATCAGTGCTGATTTCCAAGTTAATTGATAAATTGTTTTAGTTTGCTTACCTTTTACGTCGGCATACCAAAGTAATAAGCCAAACAAAATAGTGGTGATTGCAATTACCCACGCACTGCGTAAATAGAGCTCGATTAAGTCTTTAAAAATTAAACCCAGTACAGCGGCTGGTATAGTGCCTAAAATAATCCACCAGCCAAGTTTACTATCATCTGTTGCACCTTGTGCACCAAATGATTTAAACCATGCCGCAAGTATTTCTACCACTTCTTTGCGGAAATAAATCACCACCGCAATCAAGGTACCAACGTGCACCGCAACATCGAAGGCAAGGCCTTGATCTTGCCAACCAAGAATTTGTGAAGGGAGAATGAGATGAGCTGAGCTTGAAATAGGTAAGAACTCAGTTAATCCCTGGATCAGGGCTAAAACAATAATTTCGATAATACTCATGGGTTAGTAAACTCCACCTTCCATAGTTTTTGCTTAGGGTTGTTGTAAGTATTCCACAACTGGGCAATTGTTTGCTTTGCTGTAGGATGATAAAAATCGGGGGCTATTTCTGCCAATGGCTGCAGGACAAAGGCATTTTTGGTGATTTCATCACGGGGTAACTGTGCAGGAGAATCACACACTACATCATCGTAAAACAGTAAATCTAGATCGAGTGTACGCGGGCTAAATTTTTTATCGTTATTTGTACGACCATTCTCTCGTTCAATCTGTTTGAGTAACTGACATAACTGGGGAAGCGGTATCTGTGTTTGTGCACCAATGACTGAGTTGTAAAAGTTATTACCTGCAAAGCCAACTGCTTCGCTTTCAAAGACACTGGAATGCTCGAATTCTACAAGGTGTGCTTTTAGGGCGATTAACGCTTGGCGGATATAATGTTCTTTATCAACATTAGAGCCAAGGCTAATATAAATTTGCGCCATCTTAACGTGCCTTGAGTCGGGTAATTTCAACACCTACAGTGCGTGCTTGCGCGACGGCTGCGGGTTTACTAACTCGAATGGTAACTTGTGTTGTAGCAAACTCGGTTAAAATGATAGCCGCTAGTTGCTCTACTAAGGTCTCCAATAACTCAACAGGCTTTGCTGTCGTGTGCGCGATTACTCTCTCACTTACCTTTGCGTAATCAAGTGCTAAGGCAATGTCATCGGTTTTTGCTGCGGGTTTAATATCACACAGCATCTCGATATCAAAATACAAACTCTGTTTAGTTTCTTTTTCAAAATCGTACACGCCTATGATAGTGTCAACATGTAGTTGCGATATAAAAACCTTATCCATAACTGCTCCAACTGGCAAAAACTTAAAACTCATTGACTTGAGTCTACATCGGCTATAATTTGCATTTATAGCCTTTATACACTTTAACTGTGTTTTATTATGTAAAAATTACCCATACAATAGCCTATAGGTACATCATGTAAAAATTACCCATATGATATAAGCGTATAGATACATTATGTATCTGCTATTTGAACCACGAAAAGTATGAATGCAATTTTTGCGGCCAATGATAGCCGAAAAACTGCGATTAAAAAATAAGGAAGCGCGTGATAGCCGTTTTAATGTTAGTTTTAGCCTATTTACTCGGGTCGATTTCATCAGCCATTTTAGTGTCTCGGCTATTTAAACTACCCGATCCTCGCAGCAATGGCTCAAACAACCCTGGCGCAACTAATGTTTATCGTCTTGGTGGGGCTGTTCCAGCCTGCTTAGTCTTAGTGTTTGATATTCTCAAAGGGACTATTCCTGTCTGGGGAGCTTATTTTTTACAACTTGAACCACTAATGCTGGGATTGATAGGGGTTGCTGCGTGTTTAGGACATATGTTTCCGGTATTCTTTCACTTTAAAGGCGGTAAAGCAGTTGCAACTGCATTTGGAACATTGCTTCCCATTGGCTTGTTGTTAGGCGGGTTATTAATTTCAACCTGGGTGGCTGTTGTTGCTATTACACGCTATTCGTCACTTGGGGCATTAGTTGCCGTTTCTTTAGCGCCATTATACACTTGGTGGATCAAACCGCTTTATACCTTACCAGTAACATTTTTAACTATTTTGATTATCTTTCGCCACCACGCCAATATTAAACGTTTATTTAGTGGCAAAGAACCTAAAATTGGTGACAAAAAAACGCCACCAACTAAAGATGATAACAATACTTAAATTTAAATAGCCTCTAAACTATCTATCGGCCAACGTGGTTTCGTTTTCATATCAAGGCTGGCAAACTGCCCAGCCTTTAAGCGCTGCATACCCGCATAGGCGATCATGGCACCATTGTCAGTACAAAACTCTGTGCGCGGATAATAAACCTGTCCTTTCATGCCTTGCATTACACGCTCTAGTTGCGCACGTAGCTGTATATTGGCGCTTACACCACCGGCAATTACTAAGCGATTTATACCCGTTTGCTTTAAAGCACGCTTACATTTAATAACTAATGTATCAATAACTGCGGTTTGAAACGCATGAGCGATGTCGGCTTTGGTTTGCTGATCATCGTCATTATTACGAATAGTAATTGCAGCCGCCGTTTTCAAGCCGCTAAAACTAAAGTCAAGGCCCGGTTTATCTGTCATTGGTCGTGGGAAAATAAAGCGCTTAGGAACACCTTGCTCAGCAAGTTTAGCTAACCGTGGCCCACCAGGGTAATCTAAACCAAGTAACTTAGCTGTTTTATCAAATGCTTCGCCTGCAGCATCATCTACCGATTCACCCAATACTTCATACTGACCAATCCCAGCGACTTTAACCATCATGGTGTGTCCACCTGATACGAGTAAAGCAATAAACGGAAATTCAGGCACGTTTTCTTCAAGCATTGGCGCCAGTAGATGGCCCTCCATATGATGAACAGCCACTGCTGGAATATTCCACCCATAGGCAAGTGAGCGTCCAATTGAAGTACCCACTAATAATGCTCCCACCAGTCCTGGGCCTGCAGTGTAAGCAATACCATCGATATCTTCAGGTCCGCAACCGGCCTGTGCAAAAGCAGCATCGATTAATGGCAAGGTTTTACGAACATGATCTCGAGATGCAAGTTCAGGCACTACACCGCCATAATCTGCATGCACTTTTACTTGGCTATAGAGTTGATGAGCAAGTAGACCTTGTTCATCATCATAGATTGCAATTCCCGTTTCATCACACGACGATTCAATGCCTAAAATTCGCACTGCAGTTTTCTCCCATGCCCTTTGGCACTTTTAAATTCTTAAAATAAATCTCTTAATCAGAGTTTTGGTTACTTAAAGTGTAATACCAATGTTTGTTTGTCCATCAGCGATAGCATGTTGCTTTAACGCTTTCACATTTTCAGCTGTTACTCTGCCCATCTGCTCAACAAAATCAATTAACTCGCCTAACACTTCAATTTCGTATTGCATTAACGGATGTTCACGTACCGCTGTATTATCAGCCAGCTCACCTTCAACCGTTAATTGATATTCAATAAAACGCGCAACAGTCGCCTGAGAGATTTTACTAATGCTGATAAATTCTTGCTCATCTTTGGCAATTAAACCATGCATTAAACCTAATAAGGCAGTGGCGGCATCTATAGCAGGATAAGTACCGAACATATCAAAATCAGCGAGTTCTGGAACATTAGGCTCTATTTTCTCAATTTGCTTTTCAAGGCTTATTTTACTTTTCGGCAGTAAGATTTTTTCCCAACACAAATTAAGTGCACTGCGTAAAATAGCTTCGTCACCAAATCCTGTTGCTTCACTAAATAAACCATAATTAGGTAGCATGCGTTCAATTAATGCTGCTGCCAATACCGCTTGCTGCAAATAGTTAAGCTCTCTTATACGCTGAAAATTATTCGCTTTAGTCATTATTTGGTGTCCTACAAGACCAACAAATTTCAAATGTTGGCCCATTATGCTCATTACAGTTGGGGCATACCCAATCAGGAGCGGATTGTTGTACTTGAGTGTAGTTTACCAATATTTGCCGCGCCTGGCGCTCTTTAATCACAAAAACCTGCACTCTCACTTGAGTTTGATCTAAAGGTATTTCGCCAGCAGCTCCTTGCAAGGACTCACCAAGTAACTGGCACTCAATATTGCTGTTAAGTAATAACCCTTTGACAATGTTTGCCTCTACCGCATTTGCAGCGCAATAGATTGTTAACCATTGAAATGGTGTTTGCTCTGTATTGTTGTTATTTATTCTATTTTGCAATGACAACCTCTTTTACTTTGCGATTAAATTACCCTAAGCTACTCTAAGCGAAGTAATTGTTATATAGGAAATAATCATGACCCTCACAACACCTGGACTGCTGTTCCCTGCAATCTCTTTGTTGTTATTAGCATATACCAACCGGTTTTTAGTGCTAGCACAATTAATTCGTGAACTTAACGCCCGCGAAGGAGAGACTATTCGACCATTAGTCGTTGCGCAAATAACTAACTTGAGAAAACGCATTAGACTCATTAGAACCATGCAAGTCTATGGCGTTGCATCTTTTTTAATGTGTACACTTTCAATGTTTGCATTATTTATCGAGTTTAAAACCACTGGCGTAATTTTATTTGGTATTAGCCTAGCCTGCCTTGCTCTATCGTTGTTAACCTCTTTATATGAAATACATATTTCATGTGACGCAATTGAAATTGAACTTAAAAACATTGAAAAAAAACCACTGAGCAACAAGGCAGACTAAAAAACAAGCACTATACTATTTAGGAGAATGATAAAACTAAAGGTGTAAATGTGAACGACTTTTTATTTTCAGAAAATGCCATTGAAGAGTCAGAAACTCAGTCACCACAGGCGTTTTGGAATATTCTCGTGGTCGATGATGAAGATGATATTCACCAAGTCACTAAGCTTGTGTTATCAGGATTTACTTTTGAAGATAAAGCCTTATGTTTGCACCATGCTTACTCAGCGCAAGCCGCAAAAGAATTATTACAACAAGATCTCGATTTTTCGGTTGGCCTAATTGATGTAGTCATGGAAACTAGCCATGCGGGTTTAGACCTAATAAAATTTATCCGTGATGATATCAATAACCACGACATCCGCCTTATTCTTCGAACAGGTCAACCTGGCGAAGCCCCTGAAGAAGCTGTGATACGTGAATACGACATTAACGATTACAAAAATAAAACTGAGCTGACGGCAATAAAAATGAAAACATTATTGTATTCAGCTCTGCGTTCACATCGTGATATTCAAATTATTGAGCGTCATAGAAAAGGTCTTGAAAAAATAATCAACGCTTCTAGCTCATTTTTAAAATGTGATAGTGTCCATGAATTTGCATCAACAATTTTATCCCATGTAACCAATGTTATGGGCTTAGATGACACTGAAATTTATTGTGCAGCAGCTGTTAACCAACAAACATCTCCTGCCACTGATTTTAAGCTACTGGCAGCCTCTGGTGTTGAGCCTGAACCTAATGCCAATATGATCCCCGAAGATGTAAAGCAATTATTTGTTGAGGCACACAATCGCAAATCATCCCAAAAAACCATGCATGACTACATTGGCTATTTTCCAACTCAGGCAGGCCTCGAAACAATGCTGTATGTACGTAAAGGCTCGTTATTAGGAACCACCGATTATCAACTTTTGGAGTTTTTTGCCAACAATATTGCTCTGGCTTACGATAACCTGAAATTACGCGAAATGATGAAGGATTCGCAAAAAGAGCTATCGTATATCCTCGGTGAAGCCGTTGAAAAACGTTCAAAAGAAACCGGTTCACATGTTAAAAGAGTTGCGCACTATAGTGAACTGTTAGGTAAGTTATATGGCTTAAATAACTTTGAGTGTGAAGTGATAAAACTCGCCTCACCCTTACACGATATTGGAAAAATAAGTATTCCAGATCATATTCTCAATAAACCCGGTAAGCTGGATGATCAAGAGTGGGCCATTATGCAAACTCACGCCGAAGTTGGTTATGATATTCTGAAGAGTTCGAATAATGAAATCTTAAAGTGTGGTTCAATCATTGCGTATACACATCATGAAAAATGGGACGGCTCTGGCTACCCAAATCAACTTGCAGGTAAAGATATTCATATTGTTGGCCGTATTACAGCTCTAGCGGATGTTTTTGATGCCCTTGGCAGTGATCGTTGCTACAAAAAAGCTTGGCCACTTGAAGAGGTGCTCGATTTGCTCAAGGAGCAGAGTGGCAAACAGTTTGAACCTAAACTTGTGGACATATTTCTTAACAATTTAGCACTTTTTTTGGAGATAAAAGAGCGTTACCCTAACTGATAGTTGTAAAAATTATGTGAAATACACTTTTCAAATTGGGTACAATGGATTACTATCCATTAAATTAATATCAATTATGTTCGCCAGTAGTGCGGCTTACTTATACAAAGGACTATAAAAGTGAGATTTGAACAATTAGAGCAATTTGTGGCTTTAGGTCAGCTACGACATTTTCGCCAAGCGGCCGAAACAACCAAAATTAGCACCTCAGCATTGACTCGCAGCATTCAAACCTTAGAGGACGAAGTTGGCTATGAATTAGTTAAACGCTCGACCCGCTCAGTGAAACTAACAACTGAAGGTGAGCTGTTTTTAGAGTACGCACAAGACACTTTAAGCAAGCTCGAAGAAACTAAAAAGCGTTTATTCCAATCAATTAATGGCTGCGCCAATGAGAAATTGGTAATTGGCTATACCAATCATGCAAGTGCAATAGTACCTATTTCATGTGGCCAATTTCTAGCACAATACCCTCATGTAAAAATTGAAATGCAACTACAAGAACAAAGTGAGTTGGTGCGTAAGCTACAGTTAGGTGAAATTGATATTAGCGTTTGTTCGCAAGCAGTTAATAGTATTGGCAATGACATACACTTACCTGATCAACTTATTTTATTCGTTGCGAAAAGTCATCCTCTTGCGAATAAGAACAATCTTTGCAAACAAGATTTAAACGATTACCCTATGTATAGTTGTTTTTCACAATCAAAACAAATTCAAGCTATGCTGAATGAGGCTGTCGATAGTTTGAACAAGAGCAGCAGTATAAAAGTTGGCAGTATTGAGCAAGTAATGGACGGGTTGTGTAAATCAAACCATGTTGCAATTAGCAGTATTGAACATGCAAGTTCGGTCGCAGAGAATAATAATCTGCTCCAGTTAAAAACCAATAAGAACTTAGCTCATGAGCAATTGATTGTACAAACCAGCCAGCAAGTTACTGCTGACGACCCAATAAACCAGCTCCTGTCATTAATAGAAAAGACAGCGTTATCAATTAATTCTTAAGTAACAGCATGAAAACCAAGCCTAAAGCAGAACTCTGGCTTGGTTTCTAAATCTTCAGTAGTACCTTTGCATCATTTTAAGCTAAACTACGCGCCTTCCCTGCTATATAGTACAATTAATGAGCCTTAACCTGATCCCTGGACGTTATTTAACTGACATAGAAACTCATGGCTACGCCGTGATCGAAAATATGTTTGATGAAACACTGACTAACGCGTTGATAGAAGATTGTTATTGTATCAACCCCAATTTTAAATCAGCAGGAATTGGCCGTCAGCAGGATTTACAAATAGACAAGAGTATACGCACCGACAAGACCTTTTGGTTTGATGGTAGTAGCCAAGCTCAAATTGATTATCAAAATGCGCTAGAAGATATTAGAGTAAACTTGAATCGTTATTTCTTTTTGGGTTTATTTGATTATGAGTGTCACTATGCGAAATACCAGCATGGCGACTTTTATAAAAAGCATTAC
>MDTG01337054.1_pt1 | contig 18704 bp, 15 predicted proteins | sample 811421 | NCBI WGS metagenome assembly MDTG01 (sample SAMN05326645, study PRJNA326480) | marine metagenome | isolation source: seawater | place: Pacific Ocean: South East | collected 2011
CTTTAATGATTAGTGACAATGTGGAATGGCAAGGAGCTTTCTATGGTCAAGAGCTAACTAAGAGCAAAACTGAAGTTATTGATTATATAAACGGATGGATTGGAGCGATGGAAAATATTAACTATGAACCTGACAATTTTCTTGCTGGTGTGGATCCAGAAACAAATTTACCTGATGGAAGTGTAAGAACTTATGGAACTTGGACTGGAATAAACACTGCATCAGACAAAAATTTTGAAGTCAAATTTTATCATTTTTTAACATTTAATGATGATGGCTTGGTAATTAATGGAGGAGATTATGGGGACGCAACTGGGACCGTTATGGCAGTTTCACCAGATGCTGAAGAATAATCTAAAACCTGAGATTAGCAGAAGTTTTTTATTATAACTCAAACATATCCTCGAGCAAAACAGTTAGAAGCCAAAGCACAGCAAACTTAATACAACAAATTATATACTCCAAAATCAAATGGAAACTTTTTAGCTTCACGTGGAAGGATAAAAAGTGGAGTATTTTTATCATTAGCGCTCCGTTAATTTTTTATAAAACTTTGGGGTGGCAGCATCCAACAGCGGCATTAAGGTTTTAATTACCTCCTCGTTCCCAGCGGCAATATTTTTATTTTCTTGCGGGTCATTTCGATGATCATAAAGTTCGAGGGTGGGTTTTTCTTTACGGTAAAATTTTGTCAAACGGTAATGCTGGGTTCTTATACTCACCCCATCTTTAAAATAACCGTAAGCTATTTCCTCATTTTCTTGAGGTTTTGATTTTACATAATCTATCAAACTATTTCCATCCAATTTGTAAGGTGCCTCAATACCACAATACTCCATAATTGTAGGGAAAAGATCAACACTTTCAACCACAGCATTAACTTCACTCATAGCGGGAGAAAACGCAGGAACCTTGATGATGAGTGTGCTTTTCAATGATCTTTCAAAAAGGGTATGCTTCCCCCATTTAAGATCATTTCCCAGGTGCCAACCGTGGTCCCCCCAAAGTACAATCATTGTATTTTGGTCCATGTCCAAGGCTTTTAATTCCGCGAGGAGTTTTCCAACCAGCTGGTCTATATAGCTAATTGAAGCATAATAGCCGTGGATGAGTTTCCGGGCGTAATCATCTGAAATGGCTCTGTCAAAGTTGGGTTTTTCGTCCCCACTTTCATAGTTGTAAAACTCTCCCATTCTCCCCATACTTTTTTGATGAACCCCTTCGGGGATAAAAGGGTCTGGAGCGATGGGGATAGCAGATCTCTCATAAAGATCCCAATATTTTTTTGGAGCATTGAAGGGCAAGTGGGGTTTAAAAAAACCCACCCCCAGAAAAAACGGCTTTTTTGCTGTCTTGAGTTTTTTTAACTCTGACAAGGCACTGTTCAATATCAAGCCATCGGGGTAACCATCGTCGGATACCGTTGCAATTTCGTAGGGTTTCACTTGTTTTTTTAGGGTCTGACGGCTTTCTCCACTGGCATATCCAAAAAAGGCATTCCATCCCGTTTTCCATTTCCCTGGATTGAAAATAAACCGATCCCAACTGTGGGGCATTTCTTTGATATCAGAAGGCTGATCGTCATAGTCATAAACCCATCCGTCAACGGAGTGGCTTATCTTGCCAATTCCTACTGTGGTATATCCGTTTCTTTTGAGGTGGTGAACGAAGGACTCGGGTCTTTCCACTTCCTTTTTACTGGCAGTTTCCTCGTAAAATGCACTGTTGCCGATGTGGTTTTTTTTTTGAGGACGCAACCCTGTCATTAAACTATAGCGAGAGGCACCGCAGGTGGGCACTTGAACATAGTGGCGTGAAAAGAAGCTACCACTATTGGCCAAAGCATCCATATGGGGTGTTTTTACCACTGTATTTCCATAGACGCCCAATTCGGGTCTTAAATCGTCGACCGAAATAAAAAGCACATTGGGACGGGTAGGGGTCGGATCGGGAGCCGAGGTGCAGGAAAGGAGAAACAGTACTGAAAATAGCCAAAAAAACACAGATTTAAATTGTAGCATGTTGAGGTATGATTTTGGTCATAAAATTTTTTTTGGAATTAATTGAAACGCTGTAGTGCTCTTTCAAATTTTTTCATCACATACAAGTGAAGTTTTGCTTGAGTAAACCTGTAAATGGTCCAAGGTAATTTGGGAACGTATTCATGAATGGCGGCAATGACATATTCATTTTTTAATATGGACCTGAACTCCAACCAACCTAGATCTTTCCTTTTGGTCAACACCCCACCGGTGATGTAAAAAAGTTGCCGATTGGGGGTGCTTCTGTCTTCAATTAATCTTAACTCCAATAACATAATCCCCAGCAAGTAAAATCTCAAGAAGCTGCCATCAAATTTGGGGTTGATGAGTCCCGCAAACCTTTTACTCAGCCAAATGGGATAGTATTTTGCTACCCATTGTGCATTGTGTTTTTTGGGGTTATAGATCCGCTGAACACTTCTTACCGTATTTTTCTCGGCACGCATTTGATGAAAAGAAGGCAGTGGTGGCGGCTGGTGATTTAGTGCTCTGGCAATGCTGGTTTTGATGGGGGTATATTCTATTTTATACAAGTCTGAATATTGGTCGCTGGGCGTCATTTGGTGTTTTAAACTTTCCACCAACGGAGATACAAAGTTGATGTTGGCACCACCAAAAATACTCACCCACCATTTGGACAAACCCACAGTGAAAAACGGGATGGAGAAAATCCAACGTCTTTTATCCATAGTTTTTGAAGTCATTTGTAAAAGGTCCATATAGGTCATGACCTCTTTTCCACCGATCTCAATATTTTTATTATAGGTAGCGGAGTTGCCCATACACTGTTGAAAAAGCGAAAGCACATCAAATACATCTATAGGTTGATTTTTGGATTTTGTCCATTTCGGACATCCCATGACGGGTAAGTTTTTTACCAGGTTGGTGACAATTTTAAATGAAGACCCCCCGGGGCCAATGATAATTCCTGCCCTGATTGCAGTCAGAGGAGTAACTCGGGATCCCAACGTTTTTTCTACTTCAAACCGGGACAACAGGTGATTAGAAATTTGGTATTTGTCTTTGGGTAAGATTCCACCCAAATAAATGATTTGCTTGAGCTTATTCTTTTCTGCCGCACGCGAAAAGTTGTCAGCCAACAACAAGTCAGTATCTTCAAATGTTCCTTGATTCAGCCGGGTTGAAGGCTGCATTGAGTGGACCAAGTAGATGGCTATGTCTGCACCTTCTAACGCTTTTTCTGTGCTCGACATGGAATACATATCCACTGTCCGCCACTCGATATTGGTATTGGGATTGGATTTTACTTTTTTCCGACTCAAAGCGATTATATCAAAATCATCCTGGAATTTTTCAATAATCCACCTTCCTATAAATCCCGTCGCACCCGCCAAGACGATTTTTTGTTTCATAGTCCTAAAATATCAATAATTGTGCTTGGGTAGGGTGATTTTTTAAATAAAAGAAATGATAAATGACGATGAAATAAAATTTCCTTAAATTTGTGTAACAATATTTCAAATTCAGACCCGTTAGGTCTTCAATATAAAGAAGTTGTGTGTTGTTAAATTGGGAAACCATAATTAGCAACTGATGAGAAGCTTTCCAGTAGATCGGAGAGCTTTTTTTATACCCTAATTTTTTGAATGGGTTGTTTCCGATTGATCTTAGGGAACGATTACATTCAATTTTTTGGGCAGGATTTTGATCTCTAATTTTTTTGATGCTACAGGCAAATATTCACCATCAATTTGAACACAAAAATCACCAGGGGATAGGAGAATTATCGTTAAGTCCGACAATCGATATAAATTACACCCCTCCGATGTTAACTCCCTTTTCAATAGGGTATTGTTTATAAATTTGATCTTATTGAAGCTGTCAGATTTTTCCATCCAAAACAAATCCATAAGCCCGTCGTCGGATTGTGCTTGGGGGGTAAGTGTAAAATTGTATCCCTGTTGGTTGGTGTTGGAAATGAGCAGCACAAATGGACTGATTTCTCGGCGCTCCTTTTGGAATTCTATTTGAAGGCGTTGGTGTTTAAAGCGCATCAAGGCACCCATAAAAGCAATGCCATAGGCAAGAATTCCATGCCACTGGTTTTCCTGATATTTTCTTATAAAATGGGATTCCAATGCACAGCCCATATTTCCAAAAAAATAATGTCCATTGACCACACCCACATCCATCTCGCTAAGTTGATTTTTTTTGATGATTTTAAGAGCCTTAGAAACGCTTAGAGGGATTTTAAAATGCCGGGCGATGCCATTTCCTGATCCCAATGGAACAATGGCCAATGGAATTTCAGTCTCAACTAATACCTGAGCAACTTCATTAATCGTTCCGTCTCCTCCACACGCTACTATCAGATCTGCTTTTTCTAAAACAGCTTTTTGAGTCAAAGCGATGGCATGGCCTTTTTTCTGCGTCTGTAATACAAAAACAGTATATTTTTTCTTGTCAAAAAGCGATTCTATTGACTGGCGCAGTTTCCTAAGCCCGTGGGCTCCTTTTGGTTTTATAATGAAATATATGTTCATTCCTCAGTACTAGGCCGAACCTTGGGTCCCGACATCAGAGATTCAAAATAATCCTCCAAAAACATATTGCATTTCTCTTCCAATTCATTCATCTCAGTGGTTTTGTTTTCGATGAGATTTTTCTCCATGTTTTTGTCCTTAACATCGTAAAACCCGATGGCTTTTTCTCCATTGAATACACAGATCAAATTTTCATCCATAATAAAATAACTTCCACCACTAAAATAGTTAATTACCAAAGGACTAAATTCTTGCTTTGATACTAGGCTTCTGCCCCAGCTTTTAAATGGTTTTGTGTAGTCCAACAAATCGGCAACGGTGGGGTAAATATCCATATGACTTACCAGCTTCATATTCACCCCTTTCAATACACTGTTAGGTTTGAAGATCATCAATGGATTGGCAAATCGATTGACTGTTTTCTCGTAAAAAGGGAAATAAGTTTGGTTGCCGTGGTCGGCAGTAAAAATAAAAATGGTGTCCTCAAACCATGAAGCGTTTTTACTTGCTTTAAAAAATTGACGCAAGGAGTGATCTGTGTATCCAACACACTGGTGCATTGGGACATAACCCTTATCAAATTTACCTTCATACGCCTTAGGGATGATATAAGGCTCGTGAGATGTAATCGTAAATACAGAACTCAAAAAGGGGGTTTTTTGCTCATCTAATTCAGCTTTAACATATTGTAAAAAAGGCTCATCCCAAATACCCCAAGAACCGTCAAACTCTTTGTCGTTATTGAATTCTATTCTGCCATGGTAGCGATCAAATCCTAGGGTGTTGGAAAATCCTAATAAACCCATGGAGCCATTTGAAGCACCGTGAAAAAAAGATGTATGATATCCCAAATCCTTAGCGATAGAAACCACAGAACCTACCATTTGTCTCGAATAGAGTGATGATGCATAGGAGGTCTCAAAAGAGGGAATTCCAGCCAAAATTGAAGGCATACCATGGATCGACTTTCTGCTTGTGGCAAAACCATTTGGAAAGATTAAGCTGTGCTTGGCCAATGAATCCAGAAATGGGGTGAAGCCCTTATAATTAGGAATGTCATATGATTCGTTTAAAGCCCCCCAATACTCTCGTCCCATACTCTCTAAGATAAATATGAAAACATTGGGTCGTTTATCAAATCTTCCAGAGGGGGGGTATTGTTTGATGGTATTGAGTTCCTCCTCAATCTGTTGACTAGTAAAGCGGTTGTTGGTTTTTTCATAACCGTCCTTGCCAAGTGTTCGGATAAAAGTAAAAGTGCTGCTTAGCACCACATCTGCGTGTTGTGGCGATCTTACATTGTCCATGGCATCGATTAAAGTAATAGGACGGGTGCTTTTTTTGAAATCACCCCCACGTGCTCCTAAAATAAATAGCGCAATTGTTCCAAAAAAGAATGGGATAGAGCTGAGACCATAACGCCATTTATTTTGAATAATAACTGGATTGACCTTAACCTTTTTATAGGCCAATATAAGTAAATATAACATGACGATAAAAAGGATGATGAGATGTAAATAGACCCAGGTAAAATGAAAAAGTAAAACAGTTTTATTGTTTTCTGACTCAATTACCTCCAAAAAATTATTCATCAATCTATTTTGATTGAATCGGTAATAGGCAAAGTCAATAAAGTTGAGTGAAAGAAAAAAAGCATTACAAATCAAATAGACCCAAAAAACAATTTTTTGATAAAATAAAGAGGTCGTTTTTTTCCAAGGGATGATTGACATCAGAATAAAAATCATATTGGAATAAACGATGGCTGCATTATCAAAACGTAGCCCATAGTAGCACAATTCCGCCAGTTGTGAAATCGATTTGACCTGAACTAAATCGTTGTTGAAATACACAAAGAGTAGCCTACAAAAGAAATAGCAGATATAAACTAAAAAAATGCGATAAAAAAGCGCGATGAACTCTTTAAGGCGCAAATCCATATTCATAAATAAAGAGCAAATATAAGGTTTACTATGCTCTTTTATCGCTTTTGAAATAAGAGTAAGGCTTCCAATGGATCAGTCGGTTTTTTGCTTTGAAGTGGGTTAGAGTCCAAAACAATAAATTTTATTTCCAGCTTTGGTGCCTGGCTTTCCAGCCCCTCCCCCTGCAATCACAATATATTGTTTTCCGTCGACCTCAAAGGATGAAGGGGTTGCATAGCCTCCCGCATCCAATTGATATTCCCAAAGCAGTTGTCCGCTGGATTTATCAAAAGCTCTAAATCGTTCGTCCATAGTACCGCCAATAAAGGCAAGTCCTCCTGAGGTGACTACTGGGCCTCCCATATTGAATGTTCCAGTGGGAGGATGTCCCTTTTTTTCTAAAGCGGGGTAGGTCCCCAAGGGAATCTGCCAATCAATTTTCCCCTCGTCTAAGTTAATCCTCGACAATGTACCCCAAGGGGTATCATTTATGGGGTAACCATTTTTGGTTTTTAATTCCGGGTGACCGTTGGCCACCCATGGGATTTCAAAAACTTTTTTTGAGGGGTCCAACTCGATGATTTTATTTTTTCCCAAACCGACGATATAGTCAGCTATACCCCCCATGGCTCTGGCATCCAAATTTGGAAATGCGGGCATGGCACCCTTTCCATTGATCAGGGTGTTTATAATGTGTTTCCGGTCTTGGGTACTGAGTTGCCGCAGATTTTTATTTTGTTTGGAATGATGGCACGCATTACAATTAGATCTAAAAAGCTGTTTTCCGTATTCAAATGAAGTTATTTTTTTATTTTCCAATAAATTCAACATAGCAAACCATTCAGGCTCATTACTGGTATTTACATACAGCATTCTATCGGTAGGGTCATAAGCTGCGCCCCCCCAATCTGTTCCTCCATTAAATTGAGGATAAACCAGGGTAGGTTTTGTTGAGGGCGGGAGATACAACTGACCATAGAACATGTTTTTTAATGAATCTTTGATAGATTTATTTTCAAAGCCTTCTATTTTGTTGAGCGTGTTTTCGTCTAAGGTAAATTTACTGTAAATTAAATCTGGTGTCGTAAAAGGTTGGGTTTTAGAGGATACTTCGCCTGGGATTTCACTTTGCGGAACTGGAACTTCAGTAACAGGATAGATAGGAACTCCTGTAAAACGATCCAAAACAAAAAGCTGACCTGTTTTGGTTGGTTGCGCAATGGCCTCCATAATCTTACCCTCAGATTTGATTTCAACCAAATTTGGGGGGCAGGGAATATCGTAATCCCACAAGTCGTGATGTACTGTTTGAAAATGCCAAATTCTTTCTCCCGTGTTAGCATTGAGCGCCAGAATACAATTTCCAAATAAATTATCACCAGCACGATTTCCTCCCCAATGGTCATAGGACGGGGAGCCCGTTCCAAAAAACAAAAGCTCGTGTTTTTGATCCAAGGTAAATCCACTCCAACTGTTGACAGAAATAAATTCGTTTTTCCAAGCGTCTTTAGGCCAAGTATCGTATCCTTCTTCACCGGGCTTTGGAATGGTGCGAAACTCCCAGGCTATGGCACCTGTATATACATTGAAAGCCCGAATATTTCCAGGCATTGTTTTTTGATTGGCACCATCCAAAACTCTAGACCCCAATATAAAATGGTCTTTGAAGATGATTCCAGGGGAAGAGGCGGTGATAAACAAGGTTTCATATTGTGGACCAAATCCTTTATTAAGTTCCACTTTGCCATCTGTTCCAAAAGAAGGGATGATTTCGCCACTGCTGGCATCAATACTAAAGAGTGTGGAAGCTGCAACAAAAAGAAGTCTTCCATTGACTCCATCATCAAAATAGGTGATCCCCCTAGAATTTCCGGAATATTGTTCACCAGGAAAAGGATCAAAGCTCCATTCGATGTCTCCCAGTTTGGCATTGATAGCATGTACCCTCATGTCGGGACCTATAATGAACATATTATCTCCAATGATGATCGGATTACACTGAATTCCATCCTTGTAATACTCCTTTTCGTCAAAGATCTCCAATTCCCAAACTAATTTTAAGGACGCCACATTGTCTTTATTAATCTGTGATAAATCAGAGAATTTAGATCCAGAAGGGTCGCCACTGTAGACCGACCATGACCTAAATTGTTCTTTTGGCCCCTCATTACAGCCAAACAAGAGCGGCACGATAATTAATTTTAGTAGTAAACGGAAAGACATTAATAAATGGTTTTTTATTTATGGTTTTGTTTTTTTACTTACTAAATTTAAGATTAAATATTTATACGGGGTCAGGGTCGGGATCAATTTGTTTTTTTAAGTTTATTGTACAGGAAACAATATATTAGATGCAATGACAAAATTTTTTGTGGAGGAATACCTTAAATAGGATTGGATTCATAAAATAATTATAAACTTTTAAAAAAAAAAGTAGGGTATTCATTTTCCGAAACGGGTAATAAGTGTAATCAATAAAAATTGCTATGAAAACGAAAAAATTAACTGTATTATTATTGAGCTTTGGTTTTTTAGTAGCCTGCTCTGAGGAAAGCGGAAGTGGCTTTTCTGAAAATTTAAGTACCACCACTGTTTTAGAAACCATTAACGCCATTGCCTTACAAGAAGATATTGATGAACTGGTTTCGGAGAGTATATTGCTAACCGCAAATGCCTCGAGTGCCCGTTCTGCCGATTCGAGTGCCGATAAAGGCCCGCAAAGATTCAAGGGAGATAAATATGGCAGCTGTGCTACTGTGTTGTTGGACGAGGAGACCAACATCAAAACCGTTACTTTTTCTGAGGATTGTGAGGGGAAAAGAGGTCAAGTGAGATCCGGGTCCTTAATCATTAGCCAATCGGACACAACAGGAGAGGCGGGAAGCTTTAGACAAGTAACTTATGATAATTTTTACCTCAATGGGGTTAAAATAGAAGGAATCCGAAGAACAGAAGTTATCTCCGTGGACGATAATGGAAGTAAAACTATGCGTAGTACCGTCACTGATGGAAAAATGATTTATGAAGATGGAACTTTCAAAACCAAGCAATCTACCATGACGCGCTACACCCACAGAGAAAATGGAGAAAAGATATACAGCACACTCAATGGAAATAAATCTGGGGTCAGCACCGAGGGCGTGTCCTTTTCCATGGAAATCACTACCCCCATTAGATTTGTTTATGATTGTACCACCGTTGGGGAAAGGAAAAAAGGTAAAGTTCCTGTGGAAGGCATCCAAGTGACTACCTCAGGGGATGAAGTTATAACCACTGATTTTGGTGACGGTAGCTGTGATACCCTTGTCGAAGTCACCAAGAATGGAGAAGTGGAAACGGTCGATTTAAAAGACCTTAAAAGAGGAGATCGCTTTAAGAATATTTTGAAAAGGAAGAAGAACAATAAATAACTCAATTAAAAAAGATGTTTAATTCTCTATCCAATTTCTTCGATATAATGTATCTTAGAAATTGGATTAAATAGGTTTTAAATTGACTGGCAAAGAGTTTAAAATGATTTACGACACCCACTTTGACAACCTCAGGCGATACCTTAACTACCGTTCAGGTGATCAACAACTATCGGATGATATCGCCCAAAGTGTTTTTATGAAAGTGTGGACAAAAAAAATCGAGGTCGCTTCTGGGAACTTAAAGAGTTTGCTCTTCAAGATGGCCACCGATGAGTTCGTCAGCCATGTTCGCCGTCAAAAAGTCGAGAGATCCTATAGCGAGAGTATCAATTTGCGAGTAATTCATGATTCCGAACCCGAGAATGATGGGTACGGTGACAAGAAAGTAAGATTTGAAAATGCCCTGGGTCAACTCCCTGAAAAACAACGAACAGCCCTGCTGATGAACAAGATGCAAGGACTTACCTACAAGGAAATTGCAGAAAGCTTAAATTTGTCTCAAAAGGCCGTTGAGAAAAGGATAAGCCGGGCATTGAATACGCTAAAACAAAACCTGAATCAGCAATGAGTAAAAAATCAGAATTTTCAGACCAACAGATCAACGACTTTATGTCAAAGGTGGACCTCCCTTTGGAAAAACATAAAGAAGCTATTTGGGCTGAAAAATTCAATTCTATCGTCAAAGACGATACCCCTGCTCTTTCAAAAAAGCCAGCTGTCTTTAGGCTGAAATGGCAGTATGGATTGGCGGCATCTTTTGCCTTATTGTTGGCCACAACTTTTTATTTGAGTAAACCCGATATTTTTAATGGAATGTCTGACTTTCTATCCAAATCGGCACTCACAGAACAAGACCTATTGGCCGATCAAAATATCATCGAATCATTATTTGTTAAAGAAAACGAATTTGATGAGTGGTTCGAAGAACAATACCTTTTAAGTTCAATCAACTGATGACCGTAAAAAAGAACTTACCGTTGATATTATTTCTTTTAGTATTCAGTTGGACGGATGCATTGTGGGCTCAAGAAATCGTCGCTCCAAGAGACTTGTATACCCCTCAACAAATGGAGATGATTGAGGAGCAAAAGCTTACTATCAAAAACAACAGAGATGTTTTTAGAAACTCTTTATCCGAGGAACAAAAGAACTTACTCAAAAACGCATCTTTATCGCTTAAAGTACGGCAACAGGAATTGATGAAGACTCTTTCTGCTCAACAAAAGCAGATACTTAAAGGAAATCGAGAATCCGTACGTAGGCTGAGGGAGATGTTTTCAAAGTCGTTGACGGAAAAACAAAAATCTGAGCTCAAACTAAGAAAGCAAAACTTTAAAGAGCGAAAAAATAAACTTAAAGACTACAAATCTGGCTTCGATGGACGGAGAGACAAACTAAATGAAAAGAAACAAAACATTAAAGACCGTGCCAAAAAAATTAAGAAAAGCAAATAGTTTTTAGCCAAATTCAATTTCCTGATTTGTGCTTTTACTATATTTATTCAATGAAAGACCTCAGTCTCATTGGCTTTTTTTGTGTCTCACTTTTCTGTTATCCACAGTCCGAAGAGGATCAAGTTATTGATAGTATTCTCGATGAGTTGTTTGCGACTGAAGCGTCACCGGTCGATTTTTCACAATCCCATTTTTTATATACCTCTATTTCATTTGATGAAAGTGTTTTTTTTGCAGGTCGGAACTTTGGGATAGACCAATTCGGATTCACCCCCAGCATCAGTTATATGAAAGGAAAAAGTTTTTTTGTCAGCTTGGGCTCTGCCTATTTCAGCGAGCTCGACCCTCAATGGGACTTTGTTTCCTTGAGCAGTGGATACAGTTTCTTTTTAAACAAGGAGGAACAGTTGAGCTTAACAGCGCTTTACAGCCGAATTTTTTTCTCAACTGACACTGAGGATCTCAATCCCAATCGGTTTTCTGTAGCATTTTCTTTACAGAAAAATTCTTGGGGAGCGCGTTTGTCTGGGGGCTATATTTTTGGAGGATCGGCTTCGTTTTATTCCGCCGCAGCCACCCATTTTGACATCCCAATAAAAAAAATCAAAAATGCAGAAATCAATTTACGTCCTCAATTGAGTTTTTTGATGAGTGAACAAACAGTGAGCGAACAAATTTCTGGCGGCATATTGAATAATACCGCCTTGGAAAGAGATGTCTTTGACTTGATCAATACTCAATTGAGCTTACCGTTTCTGCTGGATGTGGGGAGTTGGGATATTGAATTGTCCTACAACATTAATTTCCCTAAGGGATTGCCCAGTGAAAGTGATTTGAGCACCAACGGATATCTCTCACTATCAGTAGGTTATTTTACTGGGATTTAAAATTAATGATTGTTTTCTATCTTTAAAAAAAACAATATAATGGCAAAACGCTACAAATCCATTTTTTTGATTTCCGCCTTTGGATTACTTTTTTTCTGGGCATGCAAACCCAAACCGCAGCAATATCAAAAAGCACCTTTTACAAAACTGGACACCTTGGCCACCAATGACTGGTGGAATCGTACAAGCAGTAAGATTATAGAGATGAAAGTGCCAAGAGAGGAAGTCATTGCTTTTGGAATCTACACCGTCTCGGACAATACACTAAAACTTTCTGCACAGTTGTTTCCACTTTACCCGGAGGAATCCCGAATGGTGCACTTGCAGTTTTTTCAAGACCAGCAATGGATCACAGCAAAATCTCAAGAAGTAAATGAGATCGGCTGGTCCACTATTTTTAGAATTGAAAATTGGGACATGAATCAATCGTTAAAGTACAGATTATTGCATGGAAAAAAAGCCCAGTTTGAAGGATTAATAAGAAAAGATCCCACAATCAAGAAGGAAATCACCATCGCCGCACTTTCCTGTAATAGCAATAGAGACCGTGGAGCGCGGGAGGAATACGTAAAAAATATTAATGCCCTAAACCCAGACATGGTATTTTTTGCAGGAGATCAATCCTATGACCACAAGGAACACACTGCCGCTTGGTTAAAATTTGGACTTCAATTTAGAGCTGTTTTTAGAAATCGGCCATGTGTGACAATTCCAGACGATCACGACATAGGTCAGGGAAATCTTTGGGGCGAGGGGGGTAAAAAATCCATACGAAGTGATGGAAATGACGGCGGGTATTTTTTTCATCCCGAATATGTAAAAATGGTTGAGCGGGCACAAACTTCCCATCTTCCAGACCCCTATTATCAAAAGCCGTTGCACCAGGGAATCACCGCTTATTTTACCAGTCTCAAGGTGGGTGGCGTTGATTTTGCCATCATCGAGGATCGAAAATTCAAATCTGGTCCCAACGGAAAAATACCTCCACAAGGTCCAAGAGCTGATCACATAAATGATCCCACCTATGACCCATCGGCTATAAACCTCCCGGAACTGGAATTACTGGGAGATTTACAACATCAATTTTTAGAGGCATGGGGGCAAAATAAAAACGCTCCGATTAAAGCAGTGCTTTCGGCGACTGGTTTTTGCGGGGGTGCCCATTTACACGGTAAGGCAAGTAATCGGCTTCATGCCGATTTGGATTCCAATGGATGGCCACAACATGGCAGAAATAAAGCTTTGAGCTTAATCCAGCAAGCCGGTGCTGTTCATATAGCTGGAGACCAGCACCTCCCGACCATAATTCAACACGGAATAGAAAAATACGACGATGGACCTTGGGCTTTTGTTGTGCCCGCCATTGTGAACAATTATTACAGCAGGTGGTGGTGGCCAGAGGATGAAATGCCAGGAGATAATTCCAATGAAATACTGCCCTGGACTGGTCGCTATCTCGATGGCTTCAATAACAAAATCACCATGCATGCCTATGCAAACCCCGATACGCAATCCAATGGTGCAGGTTTTGGATTTATAAGATTCAATATCGAAAAAAATGAAGTTACTTTCGAGTGTTGGCCTAGAGGAGAAGATGTTAAAGCACCTCGAGCAAAACAGTTTGCGGGCTGGCCTTTTACGGTAAAGTTGTGATTGCAATATGAGAATCTTCCTACCACTATTTTTGTTGTTGTTAATTTCTTGCGCCTTCGCTGTAAAAACAGACGACACTCCCCCCAACGTGGTTTTTATTTTGGTAGATGACTTGGGTTGGAAAGACTTGACCTGTTATGGCAGTAGTTTTTACGAAACCCCCAATATTGATCGATTGGCCAAAATGGGTCTCCGTTTTTCTCATGCCTATGCAGCCCACCCAGTCTGCTCTCCCACCCGCGCTTCCATTATGACAGGAAAACACCCCACCCGCATAAAAATCACCGATTGGATTCCGGGACAAGACCCTCAAAACCGAAAACTTTTGGGACCAAAAGATTTGCACGCACTCCCTTTACAGGAGATTACCATTGCCGAGGCTTTACAAGGCCAGGGTTACAAAACTTTTTTTGCTGGAAAATGGCATTTGGGAGGGCAAGGGTTCTATCCTGAGGATCAGGGATTCCATATCAATAAAGGCGGTCATCACTTGGGATCGCCTCCCGGAGGATATTATACTCCTTATAACAACCCCAAACTCAAAGATGGTCTTGCAGGAGAACATTTGACCGACCGACTTACCGATGAATCATTGAAGTTTATTGATCAAAATCATCAAAGTCCTTTTCTTCTTTTTTTATCCTATTATACTGTACATACCCCTATTCAACCCCATAACGACTACTTCCCCAAGTTTCTCGAAAAAAGAAAAACACTCATCGACACCATGGCCGTAAAACAAAAGGAAGGAGGTGGCTATACTGTCCAAAACCAATACAATGCCCAGTATGCTTCTATGTTATATGCGCTCGACCAAAATGTGGGCAGAGTAATCGATCAATTAGAAGCGCACAATCTATTAAACAACACGCTTATTATTTTTACTTCAGACAATGGTGGACTGACTACCTTAGAAAAGGAGCACCGAACGGCGCCTACCAGTGTTTTGCCCCTCAGAGCAGGCAAGGGTTGGGTTTATGAAGGTGGAATAAGGGTTCCCCTGATCATAAAACCCCCCAACAACAGTTCAGCAAAGCGCATCGATGTACCAGCCGTTAGTATGGATTTTTATCCAACTATTTTGGAATATGCCCGTCTCCCTTTGAAGCCCGAACAACACCGGGATGGTATCAGTTTAAAAAATATCATAGAAGGAAAAACAAGTGAAACACATACTTTCATGGTTTGGGACTTTCCCCATTATCATGGGAGTGGCTGGACCCCGGGCAGGGCACTGCGCTTGGGACCATGGAAATTAGTGTATTTTTTTGAGGACACGCAATATGAATTGTATCATCTGGAAAATGACCCTGGAGAAAAAATCGATCTGGTAAATCAAGCTCCAGAACAACTCGAACACATGAAAAAACTCCTAATGGAATGGACTTCAACAATGAAGGCTCAAAACCCAATAGTAAATATCAAAGCATTATGAAGCGCTATTTTTTCGGAGTACTGGTTTTCTTCACCTCTTCACATTGGAACTATGGGCAGCATTCAGATTACAATTCTCTAACAGATCTGTCTTACTATGATCAAACATCTGAAGATCCATATTTGCGACAGCGCTGTAAACTGGATTTGTATTACCCCCAAAGCTCAAATAATTTTTCTACCGTTATATGGTTCCATGGAGGGGGCCTCACCAGGGGGTCCAAATCGATTCCTGAGCCGTTAAAAAATAAGGGCGTTGCTGTGGTAGCAGTTAATTATCGGCTCCATCCTCTTGTAAATGCCCCCGCGTATATTGAGGACGCAGCCGCTGCAGTGGCATGGGTATTCAAAAATATTGAGCGTTTTGGCGGAAATCGATCAAAGATTTATGTAGGTGGATTTTCCTCGGGGGGATACTTGTCATTAATGGTAAGCTTGGACGAAAAATGGCTCGAAAAATACAGCATTCACCCCAACGAAATTAAAGGGGTGGTTACACTTTCCGCAACCACTTTTACCAATCATACCATCAGAAAAGAATATGGAATCCCCATAACACAGCCCATCATCGATCATTATGCCCCTGTTTTCCATGCTCGAAGAGATGCTCCTTCCATCACATTGATTACAGGAGCGCGGGAAAAAGAGTATTACGGTATGTATGAGGAAAACGCCTATCTTAGAAGGATGTTAAAAATTAATGGTCATGATCAAAATGAATTGATTGAGATTGGAGGGTATGGGCATGAGATCATTGATGTAGGAATACCCTTACTTATCAAAAGGGTTGAAAAATAGGTTTTTTATGATGGTAAACAGGTCATATGTTTTTTTATTTACCGTTGTTTTTTTAGGTTTTGGCCCTGAGGAAAAGGGATATATTCAGAACATTCCAGGGACTCCCGAAGTGATTGAAATGGCATTTATTCCAGGGGGGGTATTTTCAATGGGAAGTTCAAAATCAGAACAAGGCCATTTTGGAGACGAAGGTCCCCAGCACCTTGTGGAAGTAGATCCTTTTTGGATGGGAAAATTTGAAATTACTTGGGATCTTTATGAATTATTTATTTCCAGAGGAATAGACAAGAAAAGGCCTGCGACGGTCTCGGGCAAAGAAGTCGACATCGATGTCGCTGCTGTCTCTGGCGCAACCCAGCCCTATACTGAGATGAGTTTTGGCATGGGTGTAGAGGGTTACCCTGCCATTTGCATGACCCAACTCGCTGCTGTTAAATTTTGCGAGTGGCTTTCCGCAATGACTGGAAATTTTTATAGGCTTCCGACCGAAGCAGAGTGGGAATATGCCTGTAGATCAGGGACCAAAACGGCTTATTCATTTGGAGATAATCCCTCTAATTTAGATATTTACGCATGGCATGAGGGAAATAGTGGAGGTGCCTATCACAAAGTGGGTCAAAAAGAACCCAATCCGTGGGGCTTGTTCGATATGCATGGCAACGTTTCCGAATGGACTCTGGACCAATACGTGCCTACCTTGTACAATACCAGAAAGCGCAAAACTGTTGACAACCCCTTGCAGACCCCGACCAAAACCTACCCACGAGTGGTAAGAGGGGGAGCGTGGTCAGATAAACCGAGTCGTTTGAGAAGTGCTGCCCGCAGACCTTCATCAAAAAAATGGAAAAAAAGAGACCCGCAAATCCCAAAGAGCCTCTGGTGGCACACCGATGCGTCATTTGTCGGATTTAGGGTCGTAAGACCTAAGGAGACCCCAAGCCCTTTAGAACAAAATAAATTTTGGAATTAAAAAAGTGAAATAATGAAATCAAAACCAAACAACTCAATTAGCAGAAGAAACTTTGTAAAGCGTTCCACATTGGCCACCACGGGGCTATTGTCCACTTATCTTCCCGTAGGCGCAATGGCCCATGTAAATGCTGAAAAAAAATTAAAAATTGCCTTGGTAGGATGTGGAGGCCGAGGAACGGGTGCCATTGTTCAGGCCCTAAAGGCAGATGAAAATACAGAATTGGTCGCCATGGCCGATGCCTTTCAAGATCGCGTAGAGAAAAGTTTGCAGGCGGTGCAAGAACATTTTGATGGTGAGAAAAAGATCAACGTCAAACCCAAGCATCAATTTTCAGGATTCGACGCCTACAAAAAGGCCATAGACATGTCAGATGTGGTCATCCTGACGACACCTCCAGGTTTTAGACCCTATCATTTTGAATATGCCATCAATAATGGGAAGCACGTTTTTATGGAAAAACCAGTTGCTACCGATCCCGTTGGAGTCCGAAAAGTTTTGGAGGTCGCACGAATGGCTAAACAGAAAAAACTTAATGTGGTTGTTGGATTGCAGCGTCACTATCAACAGAAATACCTCGACTTGTACAAAAAAGTTAAAGCCGGAAAAATAGGAAGAATCACAGGCGGTCAAGTATATTGGAACAGCAGGGGTGTGTGGGTACGTGAACGCCAGCCCGGGCAAACCGAAATGGAGTACCAAATGCGAAATTGGTATTATTTCAATTGGCTCTGTGGTGACCATATTTTAGAACAACACATTCACAATATCGATGTTGCCAATTGGTTTATCGGAGGGTATCCCGCCCAAGCTCAAGGAATGGGAGGAAGACAGGTCAGAAATGGAAAAGATCACGGAGAAATCTTTGATCATCACTTTGTCGAATTCACTTACGGTACGGGTGCTATCATATCCAGTCAATGTCGACACCAAACCGGATGTATGAGAAGGGTGGATGAAAACATACAGGGAACGGAAGGAAGTATGTTAACCCAAAAAGGGACGCTGAGCGACTTGGATGGTAATGAAGTTTATAAGTACAAAAAAGATGTTCTGAATGAACCCAATCCCTATCAAGTAGAACACGATCAATTGTTTGCTTCCATCCGAAATGGAGGAGTTATTGCAGATGCTGAAAATGGCGCCATGAGCACGCTTACCGCCATAATGGGCAGAATGGCCACCTATTCGGGTAAGTTGATTACTTGGGATCAAGCCCTAAATTCTGATCTTCAAATTATGCCCGCGGTGGTGGATTGGAGCAGCAACCCCCCAACTGTTCCAGATAGTAATGGATTATATCCCATACCAACACCAGGTATAACAGAGTTTTAACCTTAGAAAATGAACAGAAGAAAATTTACCCAATCAACATTGGTAGCGGGATTGGGCATAGCCGCAGGCCCCAGCCCATTTGCACAACCAGGTGCCGTTGCGCCCCATTCCTTCAATTTAAACTACGCTCCCCACCTGGGGATGTTTAAGAACATGGCAGGTGATGATCCCATTGATCAACTCAACTTTATAGCCGATCAGGGGTTCACTGCTTTTGAAGACAACAACATGAACACACGGCCTATTGCCGTTCAGGAAAAAATGGCCACGACGATGAGAAAAAGAATCC
>MDTG01121796.1_pt1 | contig 18702 bp, 25 predicted proteins | sample 811421 | NCBI WGS metagenome assembly MDTG01 (sample SAMN05326645, study PRJNA326480) | marine metagenome | isolation source: seawater | place: Pacific Ocean: South East | collected 2011
GCTGTCATTATTGAGTCGATTTTTAATAAAATTAACAAAAAGTGATTTGCTTCTTAGTTAAGATTATTTTTTCTTTTTAGATCGATTACAAAAGGTGTTTTTATGTTAAATAAACTTGAGAAATTCCTTAAAAACTATCAATGTTAATGTTAGTTGAGAGAATAAACCTTGGTTGCTCCTGCCTCTAGAGATGAGGAATCAAGATTAAGAGCTTTAGCAGAGTACCGAATTTTAGGGACTCAGCCAGAGCAATGCTATGACGATATTACTACCATTGCATCTTTAACTTGTGGAACACCTATTTCTTTAATGAGCTTGGTCGATGCAGACAAGCAATGGTTTAAATCGAGATATGGTTTTGAGACGAAAGAAACCAAAAGAGATGTATCTTTTTGTGCACATGCAATTTTAAGTCCCGTTCCACTCATCGTTGAGGATGCTTTAGAGGATGAACGTTTTAAATTAAATCCATTGGTCGTTAAAGAACCAAAAATCAGGCTTTATGCTGGATTTCCACTCCAAACTCCAAATGATCAAAGGATAGGAACTTTATGTGTAATTGATAGAAAGCCTGGTTCTCTCTCAAGTGAGCAACACAGGATTATGGAGGCACTTTCTCGTCAGGTAGTTGTGTTCCTTGAGTTAAGAAAACGTTCTTTAAGGCTTATGGATGCTTTATCAGATCTTCACGGTAATGAGGGAATAATAACTACATGTTCATATTGTCGAGAAGTGAGAGATGCAAGTGGGCAATGGCAGCATTTAGAAAAATACCTTTCGAACGTAAGTGATATTAGATTTAGTCATGGTATTTGCGATCCTTGTATGGAAAAACATTTTCCTGACATCCTTGAGATATGGGAGAGGGATGAAAAAAATAAGTAAATTTAAATAATTACTTTTCAAATTATCTTTTAGGAATTTTTTAAAAAGTTTTGCTAGGTGAATGTTATCTTTTTCGAGGATTTTATATTGATTTGTTTCGTACACATTAAGTATGCTGAATAAAATGCAACTTAAGCACAAAAGCAATGTAATGTTTAAGTCGATTTGCGAGTGTATCTTTACTTATGCAAACCTATGGAAATCCAGACGTCACTTATGGGTGGTGGGCTGGTAATGCAGGCGTTACTAATCGTGCAGGCAAATTCATTGCGGCACATGCAGCTCACACCGGACTGATTTCATTTGCGGCTGGAGCTAGCACAATATGGGAGATGTCACGCTTTGATCCCTCTATTCCGATGGGGCATCAGAGTTCAATTTTTCTTGCTCATTTAGCTTCTATGGGTATTGGTTTTGACCAAACGGGAGCTTGGACTGGAGAAAATGTTGTATCTGTTGCTGTAGTCCACCTTATTGCCTCAATGGTTTATGCAGGTGGTGCTTTAGCACATTCTCTTCTTTTTGATGGTGACTTGGCAGATGGGCCTGTCCCAAATACTAAGAAATTTAAACTTGAATGGAATAATCCCGATAATCAAACTTTTATTTTGGGACATCATTTATTGTTTTTTGGAGTAGCCAACATAGCCTTTGTTGAATGGGCAAGGGTACATGGTATTTACGATCCTGCAATTGATGCAGTACGGCAGGTCGATTACAACTTGAATTTAAATGCGATTTGGAATCATCAATTGGACTTTTTGACAATTGATAGCCTTGAAGATGTGATGGGAGGCCATGCATTTTTGGCTTTTGCTCAGATTTCTGGAGGTGCCCACCATATTGCAACAAAAATGGGTTCAGGCTTGCTAGGTGAGTTCACTAACTTTAAAGGAGCAAAGGTCCTCTCCGCAGAGGGTATTTTATCCTTCTCCTTAGCTGGAATAGGTTGGATGGCAATAGTTGCAGCATTCTGGTGTGCTCAGAATACAACTGTTTACCCAGAAGCCTGGTATGGGGAGCCTTTGGCACTTAAATTTGGGATTTCACCTTATTGGGTAGATACAGGTGATGTTTCAGATTGCACTTCATTCTTAGGTCATACAACACGTGCAGCTCTGACAAATGTTCATTACTACTTTGGATTCTTCTTTATTCAAGGTCATCTATGGCACGCAATTAGAGCCTTAGGATTCGATTTTAGAAGTGTTACCCGAGCCATAAGTAATTTAGATAATGCTCGAATTACTCTAGAGGGTTAACTAGAATCAAAACTAAATATCTAAAGCCCCTCAGGGGCTTTTTTTTTGGAGTGTTTAATCTATTCCTCCCCCCATCTTTTTCCTATCTCAAATCCCCAATGCCTAGCTAATTCAACAACTTCATGATGACTAGAACATTTGGAAAAAATTTCTTTTTTTTTAGGATATTTATCTAAGAATTCTACTAATTTGTTTAGAGTATTTATTTTATTTAAAAATTGGGCAAGGTCCTTTTCTGACATTTGTTTGATCCCGACATAATTCTTATTTTTACCTTGAATTAAGTTATTATGGGATTTTAATTTTGGATTTGTGGGAACGAGTAAAAAAGATGAAGCTAAAACAATTCTTCGTTTTATAAGAGAGGAATTAAGGTACCTTGATGAGGATCTCAGAAACGACGGTTTGCTACCAGAAGTAACATCTCTTAGATCAATTTATGAACAACTTTCTGCATTACATGATTCGATAGAAGGTAAATCTAAAAAAGTTTTTAAACCTGATGCTGAGAAAGAGAAATCAACTTAGTTAGTAATAAAAAAATTAAATTTATGTGAAATTTAATTTTTTTATATATATTTCTTTAAAATTATCTTCTTAATGATAGTAGTATTTAAATACTTACTTCTAGTCAATATTAATTTTTTCAAATTATGTTATTTTTTTCCACAAACCCAACTCCATTTAGTTTGTTTTGGATTGGATTTCCTGTTTTAATTCTAGTATTTTTTGTATTAATATTTATACTTCAGAAATCTAAAAAGCCCTTTAAAGCAGCAGATGGAACAGTTTTTGCTAATGAAGAAGACTTAAAATCTTATGAAATTGCTTTTGAAAAAATTTCTAATATTCTAGAAAGATCAATTGATGATATGGAAGATCAGAAAAATGAAGGTTTGGATATTTTGTTTATAGATAAGTTAAGAAATAAAGGATTCAAAAATGTCACTGAAATTATGCAAAATAGAAAAAATTTTAATATTTTAGTTAATATATTATTTGATAAGTAGTTATTGAGCGTTTTTATTAAATGCTATTGAGCTTTCTCTAATAAATTCCCTAATGCCAAAAATAGCAAATATACCTAAAGAACTTCCTAGAAGAATAGGAAGTAATGAGTCAAGTTGATACATAATTCACTCTCAATAATTTATGTATTTTATTTCTAATACTTTTCAGGATTTTTGTCTATAAGACTAATTTCTTAATTATTACAAAAATAATTTTTAGTATTCTTCCCAATACTCTTCCAAATCATTCTCAATATCTGGTGGGTCTTCAAGTTCTCCTATACTTTCACCTAGCATCATTAGCAAACCCTCCAGATATCTCATTTCAGAAGGGTTATCAGTTGAATTAAGAGCATCTTTAATCTTTTGTTTTACTTCGGGATCTTCTTCTTCAACAGCTTGAGATAGTTCATTAAATTTAGTGTTGTGATTAAAATTTTCTTGCATTTCAAATTTAAATGAAATCATAAACTCAAAATAAACTTAATTTAAATGCCTGGATAATTCAATGTAGACCTTTCTATATTTAAATCAGAAAATTTTGTTTCTTTCCAATAAATATCTCGAACAATTAAAAAACGGATATCTTTTTCCTTTAAGAATTCTTCATTTACTAGTTTCTGAAGGTATTCAATAGAAAAAGTGCCCCAGTCTTTCTCATTTTTTATCCATTTATCCATTTCCCACTCAGATTCTGAGTAAATATTTTTAAATCCAAAAGCAGTTTTAAAATCTTCTGATATTTGGCATATGTACCAATCGCCTATGACACCAAAAAGGTGAGCGTAAACAAGTAAATCTTCTTTTTCATTATTTTCTTCACTATTAAATAAAGGAATAGTTGAAGCTATATCCCTTGGCAAGAGGGAAAATGAGTTTTTGTTTGTAGAGGCCAATAACCTGGTCGTGTAAATTAATTTTTACAATAGCTGGTTGCGTGTTAATTGATCTGATTTTTATGTATTTAGGTGATTTTTGTGCATATATATTAGTGACTAGTAAAATTAGTAGTTGTAAATTTTGCAATTTTAATCAATCATTTTTTTCAGATGCTTTCAATGCTTGAAGTGCCATTGACAGGTGAACTTCATAAGCTCCTAATGCCATAAGGGCATTTGGACCTTTATCTTTAATGAGATAATCTTTTTTCTTTGCTAAATCTAATAATATTTTTTTTGTTAAAATATTCCATTCGTTGAGTTGATCATTTAAATCATTTATAGCTCTGGCTTCAATGTCATCTGATATATTATTTTTATTATTAAGTTTAGCTAAATCTTTTAGAATTTTGCTTAATTGTTTATGACTTATTGATGTAGGAATAGAGTGAAATTCGTTCATTTCTTACAAATCACTAATTTAATTTAACAAATATTTGACGAGAGTAGACACATCTTTTTAGGTGTAATCACCGACCAAGTTTTATATTTGTTTTAGGAAGCATTGAGTTGATTATTGATTTTTAAGCCAGTCTTTAACTAAAAATTTAAAGTGGTTCCCTCTTTCTTCAAAATTCTCGTATTGATCAAAGCTTGAGCAAGCTGGTGAAAGTATTAAGCTTGAGAATTGAAATTCTTTTAGTAACTCAAAGCCTTCATAACTTGCATCATTCAAGTTTTTGAAAATAGAGATTCTTCCTTCATATCCGGACTCCTTAAGTAATAAACTTAGTTCAAGTGAAGATTCCCCAAAAAGAAGAATACCTGAAGCAGTTTCCTTTATTGTTTTCACCCATTTTTTTGAACATCCAGATTTTGCTATTCCACCAGCAATAACTAATGCAGGTAATTTAATTGAATATAAACCGACGCATGAAGAGTCAAAATTGGTTGCTTTACTATCATTGTATATTTTTGTTTGAGATATTTTTCCCACAAACTCAATTCTGTGAGGCAACCCCTTAAAGCCAAAGATACCTTCTCTAATTTGATTGGATGATAACCCTGCTTTTCTTGAGGCTGCAATTGCCAATAAAAGGTTTTGTAAATTATGACTTCCTGGTAAGTTTATTATATTTGATTTAAACATTTGAGAAGAAGATTCACAAATTAAACCATCTTTATTAACATAAAACTCTATATTTTTTTTATTATCATAATTATGAGTAGTACTTATCCAACTTGATTGTGGAAAATTACTATAATTATTCTTTAGGAAATTATCATCATAATTTAATATTTTTAAAAATGAATTTTCGATCATTAATTTTTTTATTTTAAAATAATTATCTATAGTTTTATGTCTTTCTAAATGATCAGGGGAAAATGTTGTCCATACTCCTATTTTTGGTTTTATATTATTAGCTGATTCTATTTGATAACTACTTAACTCTACAATTAGCCATTCAGGTTTTGAATTATTAGAACTATAATTATTTAATATAATTTCTGATGCTGGATAGCCTATGTTACCAACTGAAGGAGCATAAATATTATTCTTCGTGAAAATATGGTTAATCATTTCAGTAACAGTTGTTTTCCCATTTGTTCCAGTAATTCCTATCCAAGGAATATCTTTAAGTCTTTCAAAGGCCATGGCAATTTCGCCTTGAACTTTTATACCTATGCTCCTAAATTGATTAAGAGTTAAGTTATCCCAATTTACTGATGGACTTGTAATTACTTGGGAAATATTGCTCAACCAAGGTTTAAAACTTTCTATTTCAAGAGGCCTGCCAAGTTCTACTTTAATATTCAATTTTCTTAAATCATAAGCAATTTCCATTAATTTCTTTGTTTTTTTTTGCTCAATAATTAAGACTTCTTTGCCTTCTTTCTTTAAAACTTTTGCAGCACTTATTCCAGATCTTCCCATGCCGATAATTGCAAATAAAGGTTTATTGGGATTTTTTTCTTTAATAGACATTAAAACGTTAAACCTTTTGAAATTTTTTTGTTTTAAGACTGGTCAAGACTCTTAAAAATTGCTTAGATCAAGGTAATCATATTCCTCTCAAGCTGTTTTATGAATCCAACCATTAAGGAGATAAGGTTGACTGATAATTCAAATTTAGGAAACAATTGCGATTGTCAACACTGCGTTGGGATTAAAGAGCAACAACAAGAGAGTGAAATGAGGTGGGTTCAAGAACATCTTTTGTTTGATAGATAGAAGTTGTTCTCAAATAATGATGGGCGATACTGGAATCGAACCAGTGACTCCTACCGTGTCAAGGTAGTGCTCTACCTCTGAGCTAATCGCCCATTGAATAAAAATTACTCTATTACTATTAAGAAATTAGCAGTATGAGCAATAGAATAGTTACTCTTTAAGGATTTCAACTCTCCATCTTTTTCTTTTTGTTTCTTGAATGCTTAAAATTTGAATAGAACCTCTATTTTCTAATTGGAGTTTGTCATTTACAGAAAGTTCTATTGAGGCTCTATTAATTTCCCCCCAGTTAAGCCTTAATTGTCCATTATTAATATGTTTAACAGCTTTTGATCTAGAAATACCAAAACCTGAAGAGGCAATCGCGTCTATACGTTTTGAGGCTTCTATTGATGTTAATTTTCTTTTTGATCTTGTTGGAGGAAGATTTAATTGATCAAGAGATATTGAAGTAAATACAGCTTCTACCTTTTTTATTTCAATGATTTTTTTATTAAGGTGATTTGCTAACTCAGGTTTACAAATTATTTGAGCACCTCTATCACCTTGGGTCCAAATATCTCCAATATCAGAATTGGAAAATCCAAGATTGATTATTTCTTCTCTAAATTCTTTACAACTTACTTTTGTAAATAAGAAATTGCCGACGACCTTAAGACCTTTTAAATATTTATGAGGATCAAGAGAATCCTTATCAATTTTTTTTCTTGAGCAGTAAATTCTTTGTCGTTCTGCCATTGGATATCCGCCATCAGAAATAGAATAAACGTCTTGTATTATTTTTAATTTACCTATAAGCTCCTCTCTTAATGGGGCAGATAAAAATTCATACCATGTATATTCCCAATTATTTAATGATTTTTCAATTTCGGAAAGCAATCTAGAAAGTTTTTCTCTATTCCTTGAATCTTTAATCAAATCTTCTATTGGAATGTTAATCATTTTTTTTAATTTATTTTTACTAATTAGTTCTCGTTAAGCCTAATGATTCTGAAATTTTTTGATGATTTAATAATCCCCCAAGGTAATTCAACTTCAAAAGGACTCTCAACTATTACGAACCAATATCCTTTCTCACTTAATTTTCTCAATGAATCTATATCTTCATTTATTAATGGATTTACACTTCCTGCTGCAAAATAGCTTCCCATCCATCCAGATCCCATGCCGAGAAAACTACCAATGATAGGTTCTGCTATTGGTGGTATGCCTAAACTCTCAAAAGTCCTCAAACCTGTCATTTGAGTGAAAGTTAATCCAGCAATAAAGCCAAATGGCATTAGCCAGTAAGCCATTCTCTTTTGCCTAATGTTTTTTGTAAGTTTTGGATTTAATAGTTTTACAGAATCAATTTCAACAGCTTGTTTTGATCTCAAAGAGTTTTTTGGAATATCATCTTTTTCTTTACGTTCTTTGTTGTTGGGTTTAACCAGTTGTACTTTTAGTGATATATCTGATTCTTCTTCAAGCCCACAAAGCATTTCATCTGCATCAGCAAGTTTTTTAAAAATTACAACACAAAGTGACACGAAATTAGCCTCAATTGTCTGGATATTGAACCTTAGGCCTCTTAAAACTGTTAAGCAACATAATGCTCACTAAAGTTCAGTTCGGCACCCACTAGCCCAATATGAAAGTACTTGTTTCCGATCCCATTGACCAAGCAGGTTTAGATATCCTTGGTGAGATTGCTCAAGTTGAGTATCTTCAAGGTCTATCTAACAGTGAACTTTGTAAAATTATAGGAAATTATGATGCGTTAATGATCCGTTCAGGAACTCGTGTCACTGCAGAAATCATCGAGAATGCTGATAAGCTTAAAATCATTGGAAGAGCAGGTGTTGGTGTAGATAATGTTGATGTTGACTCTGCTACAAAAAAAGGAATATTAGTTGTAAATTCTCCTGGAGGGAACACAATAGCAGCTGCTGAACATGCGATCGCAATGTTGCTTGCTCTCTCAAGAAATATTCCTCAAGCGCACGCAACAATGGTTGATGGAGATTGGAGCCGTAAAAAATTTGTAGGGAACGAACTTCATAAAAAAACTCTTGGAGTCGTGGGGCTTGGAAAAATAGGTTCACACGTAGCAAAAGTAGCAAATGCATTAGGTATGTATGTTTTAGCTTTTGATCCCTATGTTTCGAAAGATAGAGCAGAACAAATGCAAGTTGAATTAAGCGAAATAGATAATCTTTTTGCATTATCTGATTATGTTTCTCTTCATTTACCAAGAACTAAAGAAACAGAGAATTTAGTTGACTCAAAAGTATTGTCCTCAATGAAATCTTCTGCTCGTTTAGTAAATTGTGCACGAGGTGGAATAATTAATGAACTTGACTTGGCAAATGCGCTTAATTCAGGAGAAATCGCAGGAGCGGCAATTGATGTTTATGCACAAGAACCTTTAGATAAAGACTCCCCTTTGAGAAATGTAAGTAAAGGTTTGATAATGACACCTCATCTTGGTGCCTCTACCAAAGAAGCTCAAGAGAATGTTTCTATTGATGTTGCGGAACAAATTAGAGATGTTTTAAATGGTCTTCCAGCAAGAAGTGCAGTTAATATTCCTGGCTTAAATGCTGAAGTAATGGATAGTTTGAAACCTCATTTGAAATTAGCTGAAACTTTAGGTCTTTTTGTAAGTCAGTTAGCAGGAAATAAAATCAAAAAGATAGAAGTTAATCTTCAAGGTGAATTCGCAAAGCACCCATCACAGCCTTTAATTATTGCCTCTCTCAAGGGGATGTTGACCACTGCACTTGGTAGTAGGATAAATTATGTAAATGCATCTCTAGAGGCAAAAGCAAGAGGAATAGAGGTTATTGAATCCAAAGACAATTCAAAGCCTGAAATCTCAAGTGGTGCAATCTCTTTAAAGACTTTTGGCGATTTTGGCAATCATATTATTGGTGGAACGGTTTTAACTGATGGAGATCTTCGAATAACAAGTATTGATGAATTCCCAGTCAATTTGTCACCAAGTCGATTTATGCTTCTTACCAGGCACCGTGATATGCCTGGTATTATTGGTCAACTTGGATCTTTGCTTGGTAAACACAATATAAATATTGCTTCTATGCAAGTTGGCAGAAAGATTTTAAGAGGTGAGGCAATAATGGTTTTGAGTGTTGATGACTCAATTCCGTCAGATCTTCTTGGATCAATTCTTTCTGTTGATGGTATCAATAAAGCAAACCTTATAAGTTTGTGAATAAGCTTAATGAGAATTTCTTATGGTGCTTAAAGGTTCAAATTCCAAGCGAAGTAGAGGAATCTATTATTTGGAAGTTAACCTCATTAGGTATAACAAGTTTCTCTTTTGAAAATAATTTTAAAAATATTGACTTTATTCAATTATCAATATGGTTGTCTTCGAGTGATTGGGGTGATAAGGATATAAATAATTTGTTTTTAGATATCTCAAATTTACTCCTTCCATTTGATCAAATCATCTCAGCGCCGTCTTATTCGAAAGTAACAAATGATAATTGGGAAAAAAAATGGCAAAAATATTGGAAACCAGACCCTGTGGGGACAAATCTTTTGATCTTACCTTCGTGGTTAGATATACCGAAAGAATTTTCATCAAGAAAAGTTGTTAAAATTGATCCTGGAGCGGCTTTTGGTACTGGGTCTCACCCTAGTACAAGACTGTGTTTAGAGGCTATTGATAAAGATTTATTAAAAGGGCTTTCCATAGCTGATATTGGTTGTGGAAGCGGAATATTGGGAATTGCTGCTTTCTTAAACGGAGCTGAATTTGTATCTGCAGTAGATATCGATAGTTTTGCAATTGAATCAACAATCTCGAATATATATTTAAATAAAATCTCGAAGAAAAATTTTATTATTAAAAAAGGTTCAATAGAAAATATTTACCGAGGTAAGGATTTAATTTTATATGATCGAATTTTTTGTAACATATTAGCCCCAACTATTAAAGAATTAATCCCAAGTTTAAAAAATTTTATTGCTCCTTTTGGAAAGGTTTTTTTAAGTGGTTTGCTTGAAAGTCAAGTTGATGACTTAAGAGGGACATTGGATGATTACGGTTGGGATAGTTTTCGTTGCGCAACAGAAAATAAGTGGTCTCTTATAAAAGCTATGCGATATTGAAAATCAAAAAAAAATCAATAAAATAAAATCGTTAATGCCTGAAAAGAATTCATACATACAAATTTTTTACTGAGTTTTCCTCGAATTACTTGCTTTACAACCTATGTCATCTTTCAAAGTTACGTTACTCAATGAATTAAGAGGGACCTCTGAAACCATAAACGTACCCGATAACAAATATATTCTTGATGCAGTTGAAGAGGAAGGGTTGGATTTACCTTTCTCCTGCAAAGCTGGTGCTTGCTCAACATGCTCTGGCAAAGTCTTAAAAGGCACTGTCTATCAGGCTGATCAAAGCTTTCTTGATGATGATCAGATTGAGAAAGGCTTTATTCTAATGTGCGTTGCTTACCCCACCTCAGATTGCGTTATTGAAACCCATTCAGAGGACGAACTTTTTTAAAAAGATTTAGTAAAAAAACTCCAAAATTTTCTTAATTGGATTAAATCTTTGTTGTTATTACAAAACTAATCAGCATATTTCACTAACCTACAGCTAATAAAAAATCAAAAGTAATGGGCCCTTTCCTTAGACACGGTAATGTCTATACAAGTACTGGAGGTCAGTATAGTTATCGCATAATCGGTCCATGCTGCAGGCTTTATGATAGGGAGGAGCTACCTTGGCCGTGTTGCAGAATTTCTTGGAAAAGTAAAGAACCTAGTTGGAGGAGAATTGGAACAAGATTTGTACCAGATATTGCTTCAAAAAAATGCCCTTCTTACTCTGTTGAGATTTTCCAACCAGGGGCAAAAGCAATTAAAACTGTTTTAACATTGTTTTCTAATAAATTTGATTCAGATATGCAAGAGTGGTGGTATAGCAAGCATCCAAGATCAAGAGAACCTTCGAATTTAATTCCTCCAGATTTACCTAAAATAGAGGCATAGTTTTAAAAAGCATTAAAAGAAATTTCATAATGGTATTTTTTTGTTTTTAAAGATATTGTAAAAAAAAATTCTTATCTATGAATTTCGATTATCACGCAGTTGCTTCAGCAACTTCAGCTGCAATACCATTGGCAGCAGGAGCTGCAGGTGTTGTTTATTTCATTATGAGATCAAAAGGAGTAGGCTTTGGGACCGCTCATCTCCTTGTAGGAGTCCCTGTTTTTGCTGTTGGAGCAGCATCAGCTGCATTCTTTTTAATAACTAAGTAATTAGTAAATAAAAATGAAAAAAAAGGCCTTTGTCTAAAAGGCCTTTTTTTTATGTTTTTTGAGATTGATTTACTCCCTTCCAGGGTTAAATGAATTTTTCCCTTCTGAAGGAGGAACATAACCCGTGCTAATGGAGTCGCATCTTAGAGTCTCTGCAGTTTTGCCAGTAGCTCTCTCGCAAAGAGTTCTTGCTTGACTTTTGTCTAAAACTGCATCGGTGAAATCTGCACCATCAATAACAGCTCCGTCAAAAACACTTTTGAGAAGCTCAGCGCCTGTGAAGTTAGTATTAGAAAGATTCGCATTATCGAATCTTGATGCATAAGCAATCACATTTGTGAGATTTGCACCACTCAAGTCTGCATTTTTAAGACTCGAGACACTGAAATATGATCCCGTTAGATCTGCCTCGCCAAGATCTTGGCCAGAAAGGTCATATTTGACATATTCAGTATTTTGAAGATTTTGTCCATGAAGCCCTGCCTCTAGTGTGTCTACGGAGGAGGGATCACTTGGATAAAGAGCATCTGCAGAAATAGGACCAATTAATAATCCAATAACTACAGGGAACAAGATTAGAAATCTTGTGAAAGAATTTTTCAAGGAAGAAAAAATAGAGGCCATTTAAAACGCCAGCGGCTTACTGAAGCACCAAACGCAACCATTGTTTCATGGGGTGGGAGCTAAGGCGACAAGGGATCACAAACTGTTGCAGCGTTTTTTTACGTCAATTTCGAGAAAGTCTTTTGCTAGAGCGGTATTTGGGAAAATTGACCTTGCTTCGTCTAAAAGATTATTTGCAGTAATTTCATTATTTGGAGCATATCTTGGACTTAAATGAGTGAGAATTAATTGACCAACTTTTGCTTCTAATGCTGTTTGAGCTGCCATTGTGCTTGTTGAATGAGATCTTTTAAAGGCTAAATCTGCATCTAAGTGCGAAAAAGTCGATTCATGAATAAGTAAATCTGCATCAGATGCAAGTGAAATGGCATTCTTAGAAAAAATTGTATCTGTGCAATAAGCGATACTTAATCCTTCCCTCGGAGCCCCTGTAAAGTCAACACCTTCAAGAATTCTTCCATCCTCAAGTGTTACTCTTTCACCACGCTGCAAAGCGGCATAGGTTGGACCTGGTGGAATATCAAGTTTTTTGGCTAGGTCTAGGTTGAATCGACCTGGCTTAGGTAATTCGTTTACTCTGTATCCATATGATGGAACTCTGTGATCAAGTGGGGCACAGTTGACTGCAATATCTTTATCTCTATAAATTTCATCTTTATTTTTTGCATGTTTTTCAACTGGAATAATTTCAATAGGGAATGCACTTTTGATTGAACAAGATTTAAAAATACCCTCTAAATATTCTCTTAGATTGAATGGACCAAAAATCTGAATTCCTGAACATTTCCCTGCTAATCCAAGACTAGCTAACAATCCAGGAAGTCCAAATATATGATCACCGTGCATATGTGTGATGAAAATTTTTTTTATTTGAGATATTCGCAGTTTGCTTTTAAGTAACTGATGCTGAGTACCTTCCCCACAGTCAAAAAGCCATATTTCAGATTTCTGTGGGAGCCTTAATGCAACTGATGAAACATTTCTGCTTCTGGTTGGGACCCCTGAACTTGTTCCAAGAAATGTTATTTGCAAATTTCTCTGCTCAATTTTGTTTTGACATTACTTATTTTGCCCACTGGTTGATTTAGTGTCCTTTTGTAAGAATTATATTAAAGAATCATCTTTAATTACTTGCTTGTTAAATCAACTACTTCATATAAATATCTTTTTTGCGTATGGATACTCATATTTTTTTCACCTAGTATTGTTTTTGCAGGCTCAGAGCCAATTATTAGAGTTTTGGTTAAAGAATCAAATAGGCTTAGATTTAGAGCAGATAAAAATATAGCTTTATCTCTTGAAGGTTTAGCGAAAAAAAAGATCAAATCTAAATATTTAAATTTAAAAATTGAAAATAATAAGATTTATTTTTCTACAAATAAAGTTCCCTCAAGTTGGGACTTTATGAATAATACGAGGCCCATATCAGTATCAACATACGATAGACGTGGTATTTGGATTGGGAACAGAAGATACAGAGGTAAATTGAAAATAGTTAATAGTAAAACTGGTCTTAAAGTTATTAACCATATAGGAATTGAAAATTACTTAAACAGTGTTGTGGGGGGGGAGATGCCAAAAGATTGGCCAATTGAGGCTCTTAAGGCACAAGCTGTTGCAGCAAGGACTTATGCCTTAAGAAGAATTGGTAAATCAGAAATATTTGATATTGACTCTTCAGAGTCTAGGCAAGTTTATTTGGGGATAGAGTCTGAGACAACTAAAACAAAAAATGCTGTGAAAAGTACCACTGCAACCGTTATTAAACATAATGGTCGACTTATAAGTGCATTATTTCATAGCAGTTCTGGAGGAAGAACAGAATCAAGTGGTTCAGTCTGGAAATATCAATTACCTTATTTAGTAAGTGTTCCAGATTATGATCAAAAAAGTCCAAAGTTTTATTGGGAGAAAATTATATTTTCAAAAGAACTTGACAAGGTTTTTCCAGAAATTGGAGGTTTTAATAATATTAAAATAATAAAAAAAAGTGATACTAATAGAGTTATATCTACCGAGGTTTATGGAAGAAAAAGAAATATAATTGTAAGTGGAAAAAAACTTAGAAAAAATTTGAAACTTAATAGTACAAAATTTAAGATTGAGATCATTCCTATATATGAAAAAAAGAGAATTGTAGATATAAAAAACAAGCAAAATAATATTTATTATTTTAATAAATTACCAAAAAGTCCAGATAATTTTAATTTAAAGATTACTGGTTATGGCTCAGGGCATGGAGTCGGAATGAGTCAATGGGGTGCGAAAGAGCTTGCTTCAAAAGGTGCAAGTTTCAGAAAAATTATTCATCATTATTATAAAAATGTAAAAATAACAAGATATTAAATTTAAATTAATTAGCCTATGGCATTAAAAACAATTTTTGGTTTAATAATATTATTTTCAACTAATAATCCAACCCCTTCAATTAAATCATCCTCAAATATAATAATTATATCATTTATTTCAACTTTTAGATTTAGTGTATTTGGTTTAATTAATTCTTTTGATTCTATATGAAGAGATTGACCTTTTCTCCATTTTTCTAGCTCATTTATATTTTTTATTTTATACTTAGTAAGATGAATTAATCCTTTTAATGGATTTACTAAAATCGGAGCATTACTTATATTATTTGAGTATTTTGGAAGTTTGATAGAATCATCTATCTTGAATCCAAGTGCTTTGGTTCTTCTAAGGCTGTGAAGAGTTCCCCCACAATTTAATTTGATACCTATATCTCTTGCTAAAGATCTAACATAAGTCCCAGAGGAGCATTCAATATAAATAGAAACCAATCCTTTATGTTGATCCCATTTTAATAAATTCAACTTAAAAATTCTTACTTCTCTAGGCGGTAATTCAAAAGTTTTTCCACTTCTAGCCTTTTTGTAAGCCCTTTCTCCATTAATTTTTATGCTTGATACCATTGGAGGTCTTTGCATTATTTCACCGCAAAAATCTTTTAGTAAATTTTCTAAATCAGTCTTCTTTAAAATTGGCCAATTATTCTGAGAAACTATTTCTCCAAAAAGATCATCTGTTGAAGTTTGAACGCCTAATTGAATCTTTGCTTCATATGCTTTCTCGTTATTTAAAAATTTAAAAAGTCTTGTTGCATTCCCAACTGCAATTGGCAAGACTCCTGTAACTCCTGGATCAAGTGTTCCTCCGTGACCGACACGTTTAGTTGAATATATTTTTCTAATTACGTTTACACAATCATGGGAAGTAATTCCGCTGGGTTTGTCAACTATCAGGAATCCAAAAGGTTTACTCACCATAAATGACCTCTTTATTTGTGTTTTAGCAAGTTTTAAAAAAATATAATGGCAAATTCTTTGATATCTATTTAATCTCTCTTAAGGAGTGAATTTATGATGTTTAAAGTTGATCTAGGTATTAGTAAGTTTTTAAAATCAGGTTTTGATCTAAAGGATCACCTCTCAAAATTTCTGAAAATATCTCTCTCAGAGATTGAAAGTAAATTACCTAATGGAGTTACGGAACTTGCTGCTTTGCACCCTGGATCTCTTGATCCAGAGAAGGCTGAGCAATTCTATGAAATAACAGTGGGAGATGCTCATTTAATTGATCTTGCTGCATGGCACCTTGGGAGTGCTGATTACATTGCGGATACATTAAGACTTCAAGAAATGTTTGCTAAAGGAAAAGTTTTAGACTTTGGGGGAGGAATCGGAACTCATGCTCTTGCTGCGGCAAGTTTGTCAGAAGTAGAACATGTATATTTTGTTGACCTGAATCCTCAAAACAGAGAATTTGTAAGCGCTAGAGCAAAATTTTTAGGTTTAGAGAATTCAATTTCCGTATATAGAGATTTAGAGAGCGTAGGAGATACTAAATTTGACACTTTAATTTGTTTGGATGTTTTAGAACATTTGCCTGATCCATCTAAACAAATTTGTTCCTTTATAAAAAAATTGAATAAGAATTCAATTTCACTTTTGAATTGGTACTTTTATAAAGGAGAAAAAGGTGAGTATCCTTTCCATTTTGATGACCCCAAATTAGTAAATGAATTTTTCATAACTATTCAATCAAAATATATTGAAGTTTTTCACCCATATTTAATTACTGCAAGAGCATATAAATTAATGCAATAAATTAGACTACACTTACTCTTTTTCTGTTAGTAAGATTTCTTTTAATACTTTGGAATGAGACAACTCCATCTTTGAGAGCAAAAAGGGTGTCATCTTTTCCCCTTCCTACATTTAAACCTTGCATTATTGAAGTCCCTCTCTGTCTAATTATTATTGATCCAGCTGAAACTTTTTGACCACCATAAGCTTTCACACCTAATCTTTTAGAATTTGAATCTCTACCGTTTCTTGTTGATCCGGTACCTTTCTTATGAGCCATTACAAAAAAAATATAGTTATCTTACGATAATACATCCTGAATTACTTAATCGGAGAATCCTTTGTGGATTTACTTGATTTTTTACTCTTTTCTGTTTTTTCTGCAGTTGTGATATTGGAGTTATTTAAGGAAATTGATTCTACGAAAATCCTTGTTAGTTCCTGTCTATGTCCATTCTTTCTACGTGTTTTTTTCTTTGGACGCATTTTATAAACAATGATTTTCTTTCCTCTTAAGTGAGAAAGAACTTTTATATTTACTTTGGCGTTCTCAACGTATGGCTTCCCAATCTCAGTCTTATCGCCGTTCTTCACTAATAAAACCTTATCTAAACTCATCTTTTCATCAATTTCTGCATCAATTCTGTTCATATCGTAATACCTGTTGGCTTCAAGCCAAAGCTGAGTACCTGATGCTTCAACAATTGCGTAATTCTCTATTTTTTTTGAATTGTCTATGGGAGTTGATTTTGTGCTCATTGGTTTGGTAATGACATATTTAGGCTCGTGATCTTAGATTAGTCCTAAATTAAAAAGGTAATCTTAAACTACGATTAAGCCTAAACACAATCTATAGAAGAACTATTATTTTCTATGTTTAAGGTCGATTTAGTCAAGAATCTATCAAATTGGAATACAGGAGCATCTATGAGTCCCAAAAAAACATACATTCTCAAACTATATGTTGCAGGTAACACGCCAAATTCAATGAGAGCTTTAAAAACTCTTAGAGAAATTCTTGAGACTGAATTTAGAGGGGTTTATGCTTTAAAAGTTATTGATGTTTTGAAAAACCCTCAGCTAGCTGAAGAGGATAAAATTCTTGCAACCCCAACACTTGCAAAGATTCTGCCTCCTCCTGTGAGAAGAATAATTGGAGATCTTTCCGATAGAGAAAGAGTCTTGATAGGTTTGGATTTGCTTTATGATGAACTTAAAGATGGTGAATATACTTCATTTGGTTCGTCTGGAGATGAGCACAAAACTTATCCAGATTCTTAAAGCTACCTGATATCTTTTAACTTAATCGATTTTCTTGCTTAGGTTAATCGAATAAGAGATTAATAGAAAATGTCGCCTTCACCTGAAAATTCTGGTTCAAGTATCAAATTACAGAAATTGCCAACTGGTATTGAAGGATTTGACGACGTTTGCCATGGTGGCCTCCCAAATGGAAGAAGCACACTGGTTAGTGGAACATCTGGCACAGGGAAAACAGTTTTTTCTTTGCAGTACTTACATCATGGTATTTGTCATTTTGATGAGCCAGGTGTATTCGTTACTTTTGAAGAATCTCCACAGGACATAATTAATAATGCAGCTAGCTTTGGTTGGGATTTACAAGATTTAATAGATCAAAATAAACTTTTTATATTAGACGCATCACCTGATCCTGATGGGCAGGATGTTGCAGGTAGTTTTGATCTTTCAGGCTTAATTGAAAGAATTAGCTATGCAATAAGAAAATACAAAGCTAAAAGAGTTGCAATCGACTCAATGACAGCAGTGTTTCAGCAATATGATGCACTTTATGTCGTAAGAAGAGAGATATTTCGTCTAATTGCTCGTCTAAAAGATATTGGCGTGACTACCGTAATGACTACAGAAAGAGTTGATGAGTATGGTCCAATTGCAAGATATGGTGTAGAAGAATTTGTTTCCGATAATGTTGTCATCTTGAGAAATGTTCTTGAAGCAGAAAGGCGACGCAGAACAGTTGAAATTTTAAAGCTACGAGGGACTACACATATGAAAGGAGAATTTCCTTTTACTATGGGAGCTAATGGCATTAGTGTTTTCCCTTTGGGAGCAATGCGCCTAACACAAAGGTCATCAAATATAAGAATCAGCTCAGGAGTGCCTGCATTAGACGAGATGTGTGGAGGTGGTTATTTTCAAGATTCAATAATTTTGGCAACAGGAGCTACAGGAACTGGTAAAACAATGCTTGTTTCAAAGTTCGTTGAAGATGCCTATTTAAATAAAGAAAGAGCAATACTTTTCGCATATGAGGAATCAAGAGCTCAACTACTGCGAAATGCAACTAGTTGGGGCATTGATTTTGAAAAAATGGAAGAAGATGGATTATTGAAGATTATATGTGCGTATCCGGAATCAACTGGGTTGGAGGATCATCTGCAAATCATTA
>MDTG01443096.1_pt1 | contig 18701 bp, 13 predicted proteins | sample 811421 | NCBI WGS metagenome assembly MDTG01 (sample SAMN05326645, study PRJNA326480) | marine metagenome | isolation source: seawater | place: Pacific Ocean: South East | collected 2011
AGCACTTTCATGACCGACTGGGTCATTCTCGTCGAAAACGCGAACGACATTTCACAAGCCGAAACACCGCACAAAGTGCTCCGTGTGGCGGACTATATCACCCGCCCGGCCCTGTTTGCCGGACGGCGCCCCTATATCCTGAACCTCTGCCGGTCCTACGGCTACCAGTCGGAAGGCTATTACGCCTCCCTGCTGGCAGAGGCCCGCGGTCACCGGGTCAGCCCTAGTGTGCAGACCATGGTCGAGCTGTCGGCCAAGGGGCTCTACAGTCACGCCCTGCCCGATCTTGGCGAGCGCCTGCGGGATGCCCGCGCCAAGGGGGCGCCGGAAACCGGTAGCCTGTTCGTCGCTTTCTCGAAGCCGGAAACGGCAGGCTATGAACGGCTCGCCCGCGAAGTCTCCGACTGGTTTCGCGTCCCGGCCCTGGAAGTCGAGTTCGACCCGGCCGCCCCGCATGGCATTGCCCGTGTACGCATGGTGCCACCCCAGAAACTGAAAGGCGAGCGGCGGGACTTTTTCCTCCGGGCGATGGAGACCTATACCAGCGGCCGCATCAGCGAACCGAAGACGAAGGCCCCCGCCAAATGGGCCCTCGCCGTTCTGGTCGACCCGAACGAAACGCATACAGCGCCGTCTAAACCGGCCTCCATCAAACGCCTCGCAGACGTCGCGGCGAAGATGGGCGTCGAGGTTGAGATCATCGACCCGTCCGACCTGACCAGCCTCGCCGAGTTCGATGCCCTGTTCATCCGCGCGACAACGCAGATCAATAACTACACCTACAAGTTCGCCCGCCGGGCCGAGCAGGAAGGCATGCCCGTCATCGACGACACGCATTCCATGATCCGCTGCACGAACAAGGTGTACCTGAAGGAAATCCTGGAAAAGGCCGGCCTGCCCATTCCGCAGACGGAGATCCTCGACGAGAAGTCAGACCTGGAAGCTGTGTTCAACAAGCTTGGCTCACCGGTTGTCCTGAAGACGCCGGACGGCTCTTTCGGCTCCAACATGGTGAAGGCGCGGACGCTGGAAGAACTCAAGGACGGCGTGAAGGCGATGTTCGAGACCACTGCCCTCGTCATCGCGCAGGAGTTTGTGCCAACCAAGTTCGACTGGCGTATCGGCGTTCTGAACGGAGAGCCGCTTTATGCCTGCCAGTACAAGATGGCACGCGGCCACTGGCAAATCGTGAAACACGGCCCGGATGGCAAGACGACCGAAGGCGGTTTCAAGACCGTTGCAGTTGAGGATGCGCCGCCAGCCATCGTGGACGCCGCCGTGCGTTCCGCCCGCCTGATCGGCGACGGCCTTTATGGCGTGGATCTGAAAGAGACAGACCGGGGCGTGATGATCATCGAGATCAATGACAACCCGTCAATCGACCATGATGTCGAAGGCGCTGTCCTGAAGGATGAGCTGTGGCGCCGCCTGATTTCCTGGTTCTCCACACGCCTCGAGCAGCGCATGGGCCGGATCGCCTAGAACCGGCCGCCGCCGTTCACAACCTTCCTGTAGACCTCTTCGGTCATCGGCTCGTAACGGTCTTCTTCGGCATTGTAGACATAGAGCGGGTCACGGACCTGGTGCGGGTCGAACCCGTCTTTCACCAGTTCGAACTTGCGATACTTGAAGGTGCCGGTGGTCTCCGGTTCCTTCTGCACGCGCAGGAAGACCGGGATGGCATATCCCGGCAGGCGTTCTGCCAACAGCCGGTGGAGGCCAGCTATGTCGAGTTCATCCGACGCCGTGATTGCCGCCATGCCCGCCTTGCCATCGGCGCCGGGCACGGCAATTCCGTAAACATTGGCCGTCTCCACACCCTGGATGCGTGAGAAGGCTTCGCCGACTTCGTTCGTGGCCACGTTCTCGCCTTTCCAGCGGAACGTGTCGCCGATACGGTCGACGAAATAGACGTAGCCGTCCTTATCCTTCCGCATCAGGTCGCCTGTGCGGAACCACATGTCGCCCTTTTCGAAGACATCGTGCAGCACCTTGCCTTCGGTATCGCGCTTGTCGGTATAGCCCTCGAAGCGCGTCCGGTTGTCATCGCCGATCCGGCCCAGAACTTCACCGACTTCGTCCACGCCTGCCCGCACGCAGAACCCGTCTTCGCCGCGCACCGGCTGTTCGGTTTCCATGTCCGGCTTCACGAACGCCACATGCGCGAACGGTTTCTGCATCCATGGCGGGATGCGGCCACAGGCGCCGACCTTCCCGTCGATGTTCAGGAGACTGACATTGCCTTCAGTCGATCCGTAGAATTCCTTGAAGTCCGACACGCCGAACCGGTCTGCAAAGCGCGCCCAGACATCGCCGCGCAAGCCATTGCCGAAACCGCCGCGGATCCGGTGGGCCTTGTCCGCAGGACGCTCCGGCTGGTTCAGCAGGTAGCGGCAGATTTCGCCGATATAGACGAACAGGGTCGCGCCATTCAGCGCCGCATCGTCCCAGAACCGGCTGGCGGAGAATTTACGCTCCAGGATAAGGCTCGCCCCGCACATCAGGGCCGCGCCCACCGCGCACACGCCGCCGGTCGCGTGATAGAGCGGCAGCGCTTCCAGGATGCGGTCCTTCGGCGTGATCTCGCACGGGCCGATAAAGTTGCGCATCAGCGTGCGAACGCGTGCATGGGTCAGCTTCGCCGCCTTTGGCATGCCGGTCGTGCCGGATGTGTAGACGAAGAGGCAGGTGTCCTTGCCCTTCAGGCCCGCCCGGCGCAGGCGCGTTGGCCGGTGCGTGGGCATGTCTTTCAGATCGGTGCGGATGTCGCGGAAGACAGTGCTGTTGAACGACCAGACGTCGAGCGGTTGCTCCAGGAATGGCTGGGCGCTGTGCACCGCATCTTCAAACCCGGTGCCCGTAATCAGCTTCTGCGCGCCGACAATGTTCAGGCTGTAGGCCAGCGCCTCGCTGTCGAGATTCGTATTGATCAGCGCCGTCACCACGCCGACTTTGGAAAAGCCCACCCAGGCGGCAACATAATCCGGCCGGTTCTCCATCAGGAGCGCGACCACGTCGCCTTTCGTCAGGCCCCGCTGCAGTGCCCAGTGGGCATAGCGGTTCGCGCGGGCGTCAAACTCGGCATAAGTGGTCAGACGGCCTTCGAAACGGAAGGCGATGCGGATCTCGTGGTCATCTACGGCCCGCTCGAAATCATCCGGCACGAGGAAATCGCTGTCGGGCGAAATCCCCTTCGTCCACTTCAGAAGACTCAGCGCCCCTGTGAGGAATTTCGCATCACGCTGCAGATTTGACAGGGCCTTCATCGACAACCGCCTCATACGTCACCAGAATGTCGTCTGCGGTCACTGTAGCGAAACAGGGTGAACGGGCCGGTTCGGGAATCGTTGAAATTTCATCGATTTGCCCGCACACAGGCCCCATAAACAGGCAGGGATTGCATCTGCAGCCGGGTCCTGTATCTGCTGCACTGCACAATGGGAGGCAAACAAGAATGACTGATCCGGTAAGCGATCTGCTGGCGCTGCTCGACATCGAACGGCTCGAAACGGACCTTTTCCGCGGCCAGAGCCCGGATGAAGAGGAAAGCCAGCGCGTTTTTGGCGGCCAGGTCATCGCGCAGAGCCTCGTAGCGGCCTATCGCACCGTACCGGAAGACCGGCCCTGCCACTCGCTGCACTGCTATTTCATCCGCCCCGGCGATCCGAATGTGCCGATCATCTATCAGGTCGACCATTCGCGCGACGGCGGCAGCTTCACCACCCGCCGCGTTGTCGCAATCCAGCATGGCAAGCAGATCTTCAACCTCGCGGCCAGTTTCCAGGTCGTCGAGGAGGGCTGGCATCATCAGCACCCGATGCCCGAAGTGGAAGGCCCCGAATCCCTGGGCGACCGCGTCGAGTGGCGCCGCAAGTTTGCTGAGAAGGTGCCAGAGCGCCATCGCGGCCATTTCCTGCGCCCGCGCCCGATCGAGATGCGGGAAATCGACCCGCTGGATCCGCTGAAACCGGAAAAGGCCAGCGACCAGCAGAATCTCTGGTTCCGTGTCGCCCGCGAGATCGACGAGGCGCCGTGGCTGCACCACTGCCTGATGGCCTATGCCAGCGACATGGCCCTGCTCGGCACCGGGAATCGCCCGCATGGTATTTCCTGGATGACCGGTGAGCTGATGTCCGCCAGCCTCGACCATGCCATGTGGTTCCACGCGCCGATCAAGTTCGACGATTGGCACCTCTATTCCATGGACAGCCCCTATGCCGGCGGGGCGCGGAGCTTCAACCGGGGCTCGATCTACTCCCGGGACGGCCGCCTCGTGGCCAGCGTCGCCCAGGAAGGCCTGATGCGTCCGGCCCGGAAAAAGCGCTGATCACTGTTCGCAACCGCGAAAAGGGCTTGCACCAGCGGGCGCGATCATTACACCGGGAGTCCGGAGCGTAGCGCAGTCTGGTAGCGCATCTGGTTTGGGACCAGAGGGTCGTAGGTTCGAATCCTATCGCTCCGACCATTTTTTCAGGCGGCCTACAGGGACAGGCAGATGCAGGCGAGAATTTACAAGCCCTCCAAGAGCGCGATGACCTCGGGCCGCGGCAAGACCAAAGCCTGGGTGCTTGAATTCGTTAAGGAAAATGTCCACCGCACCGCAGACCCCCTGATGGGCTGGACCAGCATCGACGACACGTCCGGCCAGGTCCGCATCGAATTCGATACCCAGGAGCAGGCCGTCGAGTTCGCCAGGCGCGAGGGCATCACTTTCCGCGTCGAGCCGACCCATGAGCGCAAACGCCTTGTAAAGTCGTATAGTGCTAATTTCGACGCCAACCGGAAACAGCCCTGGACGCACTAGTCGCGCATCCGGGTCCGGATTCGGCCCCGTAGCTCAGCTGGATAGAGCATCCGCCTTCTAAGCGGACGGTCGCAGGTTCGAATCCTGCCGGGGTCGCCAGATGCCTGACTTTCGCCATGACAAACAACGCCCCCGCCAAGGCGTGACACCTGCCGCCTTCAAGGCTGCAGCAGGTTTCCTCTATTCGGCAGGTGTCGTCGAAGCCGGCTGGTCCAGAAGCAATACGCCGTCCAGCTCTTCCTGTTCCGCCTTCAGCCGCTTCGCCACATCGCTCGGAGACCCGGAGCCGCGCGCGATCAGCGCATAGGCCGTCGGCACGATCAGCACGGTCACCAGCATGCCCGCAAGGACACCGGACAGGATCACCACACCAATGGCCTGGCGTGTCTCCGCCCCTGCCCCGCTCGTCAGGATGAGCGGCACAGCGCCCGCCGCGGTGGTCAGGCTGGTCATCACGATGGGCCGGAGGCGCGTCAGGGACGCTTCCTTGATCGCATCAAGGAACTCCATGCCCTCATCCCGCAGCTGGTTGGCGAATTCGACAATCAGGATGCCGTTCTTCGCCGACAGGCCGATCAGCATGATCAGGCCGATCTGTGTGTAGATATTCAGCGAGTTACCGGTCAGGTCGATGCCCAGCAGGCCGCCTGCCAGCGTCGCCGGAACAGTCAGCATGATGATGATCGGGTGACGGTAGCTCTCGAACTGCGCCGCCAGAACCAGGAACACGATGATCATGCCGATGGCGAAGACGAACAGGATGGAGCTGCCGGAGCTCTTGAAGTCCAGCGACTGCCCCTTGAAGTCGATCTGCGCCTCGGCTGGCAGCACATCGCGGGCTATGCGCTCCATCTCCAGCAGCACATTGCCGAGCGAGGCCCCGTCTGCCAGGCCCGCCTCGATCGTGATCGAGCGGACGCGGTTGTAGCGATTCAGCTGCGGGCTGTCGGCAATCCCGACGATCTGCACCAGGCTGGACAGCGGAATCAGGCTGCCGGACGTCGAGGAGCGCACATAGATGTTCTGCACATCATTGGGCGAGTTCTGTTCAGACCGAAGCCCTTCCAGGATGACGTCATACTCCTCGCCATTGTCGACATAGGTGGTCACCCGGCGTGAGCCCAGCATGGTCTGCAGCGTGTTGCCGATATCGGCGACCGTGACGCCAAGGTCTGCCGCGCGGTTGTAATCGATCTGCACACGGTATTGCGGCTGGGTTTCCTTGTAATTCCAGTCAATGTCGACAAGGCCGGGATTGTTCTCTCTCAGCGCGTCAAGGAATATATCCCGCCATTCGGTCAGCTGCTGATAGTCTGGCCCGCCGAGCACGAACTGAACGGGTTTCCCGCTTCCGCCGCCGAGGCCCTGGCGCATGATGGCAAAGGCACGGATCCCCGGCAGGTCGCTGAGCTTCCGGTTGATCTCGCCAATGATTTCGTCTGCGGGGCGGCGTTCGCCCCATTCGGCGAGGGAGACGACCACGAAAGCCTGGTTGAACGCATTGCTGCCAAAGCCCGGCGCCCGCACCAGAACGCGCCTCAGTTCGGCATCATCACCTTCCGTATACGGCAGCAACCGGCGTTCGATCTCGTCGACATATTGCTTCATATAGTCGAACGAGGCCCCTTCCGGGCCGCGGACCATGACGAAGAAACTGCCCCGGTCCTCGCGCGGCACATATTCCTGCGGCACGGTGCGCAGCAGGCTGTAGGCACTGGCGAACAGGGCCACCAGGACGAGCCCGACAGCAATCGGGCGCTTGATCAGCTGGTTCAGCAACACGCCATAGCCGCCGCGAAGTTTCTTGAACCCGCCATCGATGATTTTCGGCAGGATGGAGAACACACCCCTCTGCGGTGTTGGGGTCAGCAGCTTCGACGCGAGCATCGGCGTCAGCGTCAGCGCCAGAATGGCCGAGAAGGCCACAGCCGCCGCAATCGCAAGTGCAAACTCCGTAAACAGGCGGCCAAGGTCGCCCTCAAGGAAGGTGATCGGCACGAACACGGCGATCAGCACCAGTGTCGTCGCAACAACGGCAAAGCCGACCTGACGCGTCCCGCGGAAGGCCGCGACCAGCGGTGTCTCGCCATACTCTTCCATGCGGCGGTGGATGTTCTCCAGCACCACGATCGCATCGTCCACAACGAGGCCGATGGCCAGGACCAGCGCCAGCAGGGTCAGCAAATTCACCGAGAAGCCAAGCGCAAACAGGACAATGAAAGTCGCCGTGATCGAGACCGGCACCGTGATCGCCGGAATGATCGTCGAGCGCAAACTGCCAAGGAACAGGAAAATGACCAGCGTCACGAGCGCGACGGCGATGCCGAGCGTCACCCAGACTTCGCGGATCGAGGCACTGATGAAGACGGAGCTGTCATAGTTGACGACAATCGTCATGCCGTCCGGCAGCGTGGTGTTCAGCTGTTCCGCCAGCGCCCGTGCCTCTTCCGCAACGGACACGGTGTTCGCGGTCGACTGTTTGACAACGCCGAGGCCGACCTGCGGGACACCATTCCCGCGGAACAGGTTCCGGTCTTCCTGCGTGCCGCGCTCCACCCGGGCCACATCGCCCAGCCGGATCAGATAGCCGTCTGTCCCCCGCCCGATGACGAGGTTGGCAAACTCGTCCGGTGTCCGGAAAGCCCGGTCGATCCGGACCGTATAGTTCCGGGCGCCGGACTCGACGCTGCCGGCCGGGGCTTCGACATTTTCCCGCCGAAGGGCGTTCTCGATATCGGCAACCGTCAGGTTGCGCGCGGCCAGGGACCGCCGGTCGATCCAGACCCGCAGGGCATAGGACCGGTCGCCGCCGACGCGCACGCGTGCCACACCATCCAGCGCGGAGAAGCGGTCGACCAGATATCGGTCGGCATAGTCCGACAATTCCGGCGTCGTCATGTTGTCGCTGGCCAGGTTCAGCCACATGATGACGTCTTCGTTATTGTCCGCTTTCTGGATTTCCGGCGGGTCTGCCTCGGTCGGCAGATTGTTCAGCACCGTCGACACGCGGTCGCGGATGTCGTTCGCCGCAGCATCGATGTCTACATTCACGGAAAACTCGACACTGATGCTGGACCGGCCATCGGTGGAGTTGGAATCGATAAAGCGGATGCCGGAGACGCCGGCGATCTGGTCCTCGATGATCCGCGTGATCCGCGTCTCGACCACGTCGGCCGAGGCGCCCGGATAATTGGTCTGGATGTTGACCACCGGCGCATCGATGTCCGGATATTCGCGCAGCGGCAGGCGCATGAACGACACGATGCCGAAGATCACAAGGACCAGCGAAAGGACCGATGCAAAAACCGGCCGCTTGATGGAAACGTCAGACAACAACATGGCGATTAACCGCCGTTCGCTGCGCCGGCAGAGGCAATACCGCCGCCTGTCTGCAGCACAGTCCGGTCACGCACCACGATCGGCGCGCCATCGCGCACCCGGATCAGCCCGTCGGTGATGATCTGCTCACCCGGCTCCAGGCCTGAGATCACTTCGACCTGGCCATCCTGGCGCAAGCCGACCTGGATCTCGCGTCGCTCGGCCACAAGCTGGCCGTTCTTGTCTGCAGCGATGTAAACGAAACTGTTCGGCCCGATCGGCTCAATCGCTTCTTCCGGCACGGACAGGGCCCGGCGCGGATCGGCCAGCAGCGTCACTTTCATGAACATGCCCGGCTTCAGCAGCCGGTCCGGATTGGGCAGGATGGCGCGCACGCGGATCGACCGGGTCACCGGATCGATACTGGCGCCGACCGTGTCCACGGTGCCGTCAAACGCCATGCCCGGCAGGTCGTCTGTTTCGACCTGCACCTCGGTCCCTTTGCGGACAGAGCGGAGGAAAATGGACGGCACGGAGAAGTCGAGCTTCATCTCGCTGTCGTCGATCAGTTCGGCCACCACATCGCCGGCGCGGACATAGGAGCCGACGCTGACAAGGCGGAAGCCCAGCACGCCGTCAAACGGGGCGACGAGAACGCGGTCCTTCTGACGCGACTGCACGGCGCGCAGCTGTGCGTTCGCGGCGCTCAGGTCCCGCGCGGCCTCATCCAGCGCGGACTGGGACACGGTGCGCTCCTTGGCCAGCTGCTGGGTGCGCTCAAACCGCTGGCGGGCTTCATTGGCGGTCGCCTCGGCAGCATCGACCAGTGCAGCCTGTTCGCCCTGGGCGAGGGAGAGCAGCGTCTTGCCTTTGGTCACCCGGTCGCCATCGTCGAAATAAATGGCTGTCACCCGGTCGGCGACGTTCAGCGTCAGATCCACGCTTTCGCGGGCTTCCAGCGTGCCGAGGGCTTCGATCTGCATGGAGAATTCGGTTTCCTGCACGGGCGACACGAACACACTCGCCGCACCGGGGCCCCGCTGGGCTTCCGCCACTTGCGCGCTTGCCGTGGCGATCACAGCCAGCGCAGCCGCCGCCACGTGCCAGTGTCCGAAAATCCGGAAATTCATGTCTACTCTATCCTGTCCGGCGGTCAGACCGCCTGTCCATATTGGTTCGGGCCGGCCATGCCTTGCACAACCAGCCTCCAAATCGCCCGTATCTGCAAAGATAGTCCAAACTGACCGAAGTCCAGAAGAGGTTTCGTGCGGTTGCACAATTTTTCGTGACTTTGCGACATATACGGATTCCCGTTTCACTTATAGGTTGCAAGTCACAGCGCCTCATATCTATTACGGGCTTGAGAACACATTGGACGTGTTACTTTAGGAGGAACTATGCTGGGTGGGATCGAAGCAGGCGGCACCAAGATAATTTGTGCAGTCGGAAGCAGTCATGACCAAATTTTGGCCAGCGAAACCCTCCCGACCGCAGACCCGGTGGCGAGCTTCCAGCAAGTATGTGCCTTCTTTGACCAGGCTCAGGCCAGCCACGGGCGGATTGCCGCCATCGGGCTCGCTGCCTTCGGCCCGATCGACACAGACCCCGGCTCGCCGAGCTATGGCACCCTGAAGCGCACCCCGAAGCCGGGCTGGGCCGGCGCGAACTGGATCGACGGGCTGAACCGCCTGCCCTGCCCGGTGGCTATCGACACGGACGTCAACGGCGCAGCGCTCGGCGAGTGGCAGCTCGGTGCCGGGAAAGGCCTCCGCACGCTGGCCTATGTCACTGTCGGCACGGGCATCGGCGTGGGCATCCTGAAGAATGGCCGGTCGCTGTCCGGCATGGCGCATTTCGAGATGGGCCACATCTACCCGCCGCATGACTATGAGTCCGACCCGTTCCCCGGCCGCTGCCCGTTTCATAACGACTGCCTCGAAGGCCTCGCCAGCGGACCGGCCATCTCCGACCGCTGGGGCCTGACCCTGTCGGAACTGCCGAGCGGTCATCCCGCATTCGAGCTGGAGGCAGGCTATCTCGCCCACCTCGCCGCAACCATCGTCCTGACCCATATGCCGGATCGCATCATTTTCGGCGGCAGCGTGATGAAGGCGCCCGGCCTGCTGGAACGGGTCCGCACGGCGACGCGCGCCCTGCTGGCTGACTATCTCGTCTGCAACCCGGCAGGCGGCGACCTGTCCACCTATCTGGTACCGCCCGCCCTTGGCGACCTGTCCGGCATTACAGGCGCCCTCCACATGGCGGAGTCCCGCGCCAGCGGCCCCCGCCACGTGCGCACCCTGTAGATCAGAGCGCGCCTTTCAGGTCTTTCATGACGCCGGAGAAGTCGAGCCCGGCATGGCCGCGCGCGTCGAGGTCGCCATAGACCTTCTCGGCCATCTCGCCGAGCGTGATCTTCGCGCCAGCGGCCACCGCTGCTTCGTGCGCCAGCTTCAGGTCCTTCAGCATCATCGCGACAGCAAAGCCCGGCTGGTAGTCGCGATTCGCAGGCGAGGTCGGCACAGGCCCCGGCGCCGGGCAATAGCTCGTCATGCTCCAGCACTGGCCGGAGGAAACCGACGAGATGTCGAAGAAGGTCTGCGCATCGAGGCCCAGCTTTTCCGCCAGGTTAAACGCCTCGCACGTGCCGATCATGGAAATGCCGAGCAGCATGTTGTTGGCGATCTTCGCCGCCTGCCCGTTCCCGCTGCCGCCGGCATGGAAGATGTTTTTGCCCATCGCGTCGAGGATCGGCTTTGCCTTGGCGAAGGCCTCGTCCGGCCCGCCTGCCATGAAGGTCAGCGTGCCGGCGTCCGCCGCCGCCGTGCCGCCGGAGACCGGCGCGTCGACCATCAGGAAGCCGCCCGCCGCGGCCTGTTTCGCCGCCTCGCGCGCATCCTCCACCGCGATGGTGGAGCAATCGATGAACAGCATGCCCGGCTTCGCATTCGCCGCGACACCACTCTCACCGAAATAGACCGACAGGACATGCTTGCCCGCAGGCAGCATGGTGACGACCACCTCCGCCGCTTTCACCGCGTCCGCCAGCGACAGCGCGGGCAGCGCGCCATGCGCCGCCGCGGCCTGCACCGCCGCCTCGTGCAGGTCGAAGGCGTGCACCTCATGCCCCGCATTGCAGAGATTGGCACACATGCCCGAGCCCATGTTCCCGAGCCCGATGAATGCGATCTTGGCCATGACGGCCTCCCTTTGACTTTGTGCTTACTTGTCCTTGAAGTCCGGCGCGCGCTTCTCGACGAACGCGCTCATGCCTTCCTTCTGGTCTGCCGTGCCGAACAGGCCCTGGAACAGGCGGCGTTCGAACTTCACACCTTCCGTGGTCGGCAGTTCCAGCGCGCGGCCCACCATTTCCTTCGCCGCCATCAGCGACGGGATGGAGTAGCCGGCGATTTCCTTCGCCGCGCCCATGGCCGTGTCCATCAGCTTGTCGTGTTCCACAACGCGGGAAACGAGCCCGATCCGGTCCGCCTCTGCGGCATCGATCATGCGGCCGGTCAGCACCATGTCCATGGCCTTCGCCTTGCCAACAGCTTTCGTCAGGCGGATGGAGCCGCCCATGCCCGGCGTCACACCCAGCTTGATTTCCGGCTGGCCGAACTTCGCCTTCTCGGACGCGATGATCATGTCGCACATCATGGCGAGCTCACAGCCGCCGCCGAGCGCGAAGCCGTTCACCGCCGCGATCACCGGCTTGCGACACGCCGCGAACCGGTCCCACAGGCCGAAGAAATCATCGACATACATGTCGGAGAAGCTCTGCGGCTGCATCTCCTTGATGTCGGCGCCCGCCGCAAAGGCCCGGCCTTCACCCGTCAGCACACTGACGGCGATGTCCTTGTTGCGGTCGATCTCACCGAAGACATGCGCAACTTCGCTCATGACTTCCTGGTTCAACGCATTCAGGCTGTCCGGCCGGTTGATCGTGACCAACGCGATGCGGTCATTATGTTCGAACGTGATCGTGTTGTAAGTGCTCATGAAATCCTATCCCATCGTCGGAATGATAAACGCCTGATCGCCGATGTCGCCTTCGGGCCAGCGCTGGGTGACGGTTTTGATCTTCGTCCAGAACCGCACGCCTTCCGGGCCATGCTGGTTCGTATCGCCGAAGGCCGAGCGCTTCCAGCCGCCGAACGTGTGATAGCTGACCGGCACCGGGATCGGCACGTTGACGCCGACCATGCCGACATTCACCTGCGCTGCGAACTCGCGCGCCGCGCGGCCGTTCGAGGTGAAGATCGCGCAGCCATTGCCATACTGGTGATTGGAGGGCAGCGCCGCGGCCTCTTCCAGAGACTCCGCGCGCACAACCTGCAGCACCGGGCCGAAGATCTCTTCCTTGTAGGACTTCATACCCGGCTTCACATTGTCGAACAGGCTCGGCCCGATGAAATAGCCGCCTTCGCTGCCCTGCAGGGTCAGGCCCCGGCCGTCGAGCTTGAGGTCTGCGCCTTCATCCACACCCATCTGGATGTAGCTTTCCACCTTCGCCTTGTGCGCAGCGGAAACGACCGGGCCGTAATGTGCGTCCGCATCGGTCGAGACGCCAACTTTCAGCGCCTTTGCGGCGTCCAGCATGCGCTCGACGAACTCGTCGCCCGTCTTCTTGCCGACGGTCACCGCCACCGGCAGCGCCATGCAGCGTTCGCCGGCCGAGCCATAGGCCGCGCCGACGATGTCCTTCACCGCCTGTTCCATGTTGCAGTCCGGCATGATGATGCCGTGGTTCTTCGCGCCGCCCATGGCCTGCACGCGTTTGCCGTGCGCCGTGCCGGTGGCATAGACATATTGTGCGATGTCGGACGATCCGACGAAGCTGACAGCCTTGATGTCCGGATGCTTCAGGATGGCGTCCACCGCCACCTTGTCGCCGTTCACCACGTTCAGCACACCTTCCGGCGCCCCGGCTTCCAGCAGCAGTTCCGCCAGCCGCATCGGCACCGACGGGTCTTTCTCCGACGGCTTCAGGATGAAGGTGTTGCCGCAGGCGATCGCCACGGCGGCCATCCAGCACGGGATCATGGCAGGGAAGTTGAACGGCGTGATGCCGGCCACGACGCCCAGCGGCTGGCGCATGGAGTAGACGTCGATGCCGGGGCCTGCGCCCTCAGTATATTCGCCCTTCTGCAGGTGCGGGATACCGCAGGCAAACTCCACCACGTCGATGCCGCGCTGCACGTCGCCTTTCGAGTCGGCCACCACCTTGCCATGCTCGGAGGAGAGCAGCTCGGCCAGCTCGTCAATGTTCGCTTCCAGCAGGCGCTTGAATTCGAACATGACACGCGCCCGGCGCTGCGGGTTCGTCATGGACCAGGCCGGGAAGGCCTCGGAGGCGTTCGCCACCGCCGCATCCAGCTCAGCCTCGGTTGCCAGAGCGACGCGGGCCTGAACCTCGCCGGTGTTCGGATTGTAGATGTCGCCGAACCGGCCGGACGTGCCGGTCACGCCCTTGCCGCCGATAAAATGATGCACTTCACGCATGGAAGACTCCCTTGAATAAAGAAGGGAATGGATCCCTTGAACTTTGACCGGACCCTAAAGCGCGCGTAAATTCAGGTAAATGGACAATATCGCAGCTACCGACTGCATATATGCAGGTAAATTTCCATGAACGGGCCAACATGAACTGGGACGATCTCCGCCTCCTCCTCGATGTCAGCCGCCATCCGCGACTGGCAGATGTCGCCGCGCGCACCGGCCTCGACGCAACGACGATCAGCCGCCGCCTGCGCCGCCTCGAAACAGATCTCGGGCTCGAACTGTTCGAACGCACGCCGAAGGGCCATTTGCTGACGCCCGCCGGGCAGGCCGTCGCCGACAAGGCAGAAGGATTGGAGCACTCGGCTTCCGAGATCGCCAGCCTGTCTGAATCCGAAGGCCCGCTCGCCGCAGGCCGCGTCCGCCTCGGCGTGCCGGAAGGTCTCGGCAGTCTCTTGATCGCGCCGGACATTGCCCGCTTTGCCATCGCCCACCCGCATATCGGGCTCGATATCATCGCCCTATCCGGCTTCGTCTCCGTGCCGAAGCGCGAGGCAGACATGTCCATCATGCTGACACGGCCGAAAGCCGGGCGGCTGAAGGTATGGAAACTGTCGGACTATGTGCTGCACCTCTATGCCCATCCGGACTATCTCGCCCGAACGCGCCCGGTGACCGCCGTCTCGGATCTCGCCGAGCATGACCTCATCGGATATGTCGACGACCTGATCTATTCCTCGCAGCTGCGCTATCATGAAGACATCGCGCCCGGCCTGACGCCGCGCTTCTGCAGCCCGTCCATCGTCGCCCAGTGGCAGATGGCGCGGGAAGGCGCCGGCATCGCCGTGCTGCCGCACTTTATCGCCGGGAACGATCCGCAGCTTGTCTCTGTGTTGCCGGAGGCCGTCTCCCTGCAACGCAGCTTCTGGCTCGCCGTGCATGAAGACGTGCACGCCACCAGCCGCGTGCGGGCCGTGGGGGATTTCCTGGACGAATTGTTCGCCAGCGCGTCCGGCCGGCTGACCGGAACCGTCTGAGCCCTCACCTCCGTTAGGGGGAGGCACCGCTACGGGGGAAAAGCGGCTGGAGGTGAGGGCCAGAAGGTCTTCCGGGAGGAAGCTAGAATACTGCCCGAACGCCAACGCGGATATTGCGGCCCGGCGCCGGCAGCTTGTCCTTCAGCACGCTGGTCGAGTAGCGGATTTCCTCATCCGTCACATTGCGCGCATCAATGAACAGCGTCGTCCCCTCGCGGCCATAGCCGAGTTCGGAGAGTTTCAGGTCCGCCCGCAGGTCAAGCTGGGTGTAGCCGTCGGTCGGCAGTTCGGCGCCGCCCGTGTCGTTCTGATCGTCCGCCCACGTCACATGCGCGCCAGCTGACCAGAGGTTCCAGTCCGCCTTCGTGCCGACATTCACTGTCAGCGGCGGCATGTAAGGCACATTGCCGCCATCATTCAGCTCACCGGAGACGACATCGATGCCGCCATCCAGCGTCCAGTCGGCATTCAGCAGGCCTGCCGGCATATAGGCTTCGCCATAGATCTCTGCGCCCGTGAACGTCGCGTCCTGCTGCAGGAACTGGTAGACCGGCAGGTCCTCGACCACCGCTTCCCCGTCCAGCGTGCCCGGCGCCAGATAGACAAAGCCGTCAAACTCGGTGCGGAACAGGTTGATGCCGAAGCTCGCCTGCTCGCTTTCCCAGCGCGCCGTGGCCTCCAGGTTCAGGCCCTTCTCCTTGTCGAGATTGATGTCGCCGACTTCATACTGCTCGGTGGCGAGGTGCAGGCCGTCGGCATAGAGTTCGCTCTCGTTCGGCGCCCGCTCGGTGTGCGAGGCCTGAAGGCCGACGAACCAGCCATTGTCCCAGTGCTGGTGCGCGCCCAGGGAGGCGCTGAACAGGTCGAAATCCGCGTTACCGGCAATGTTGTCCCGCGTCACCTGCTCGATCCGGGCCCCGCCTTCCAGGCCGAAGCCATTGTCCCATTCCATGGTCTCATACAGGAAGGCCCCGATGTTTTCGGAATCGGTCTTCGTGATGAAGGCCTCATCGCCGAACGCATCCAGCGTCTTGTCCGAATACTGAAGACCGAAGGCGCCTTTCACACGGCCCAGCTCATGGCTTGCCTCGACGCGGGCCTCGGTGCCGTCGGTCTTGTAGACGGTGCCCGGCTCGCCCGGCGCTTCAAATTCGGTGTGCTCATAGTCTGCCTGAGACACCGTGCCGGTGATTTCCTTCAGGAAGCCATTGTCGAGCCGGATGCCGCCGCGCAGATCGTAACGCGTTTGCTCCAGATCAATGAACGGGTTTTCCTCTCCGTGCGCCTCGCCTTCGCCTTCATCGCCATCCTCGTCGCCATGTTCATGCGCCGCACCCGGCAGGCCGTACTGTGCTTCCTGGCGCCGCACCGCCAGGCCCAGGTAGGCATTGTCGCCCACCCAGCTGAGGCCACCGGCATAGGTATTCGTGTTGACGAAGGAGTTCTCCACCGTCCCGTCGGCATGTTCTTCCTCTGCGTGCGCCTCGCCTTCCTCGGCCTCTTCGGCCGCATGCTGGCGGGCGGATTCGGCCATGCCCGGAATGTCGTAATCGTTGAAGTCGCGCTGCGATGCCGTCAGGGTCAGGACGATCGGCCCCTGCACACCCTGGAAGCGGCCGGAAAGCTCCGTGCCTTCGCTGACACTGTTATAGGCGCCCAGCAGGTCGACCGAGACCGGCTTCTCCGGCAGCGTCTCGGGCAGCAGGCCGTCAATCACGTTCACCACGCCGCCGATGGCCTGACCGCCATAGGCCAGTGCCGCCGGGCCGCGCAGGATCTCGATCTTCTCCGCATCGATGCCGTCAGCGGCGGCCTGGTGGTCGGGCGAGGCGGCGGAGACGTCGATCACACCGATGCCATTGGTCAGCACCTGCACACGCTCGGCGCCAAGGCCGCGCAGCACCGGACGGCTCGCGCCCTGTCCGAAGAATGTGGTGGAGACGCCCGGCTGGCGGTCCAGCGTGTCGCCCAGGGTCGGGCCCAGCGTCTCGACAATGCCTTCGCGGCCAATCGCGGTCGCATTGCCGATCAGTTCGCCTTCCAGCCTGTCCGGCCCCGGCGCGGTCACGATGACCGACTGCTGGCGCAGGTCTTTGTCTTCCGGGGCATCGGCATGGGCAAACCCGGCGAGGACGGCCGAGGAGGCAGCGAGGAGGAGAAGCTGTTTCATGAGGAGGGAGGATCCGCTTGCGTAAATGTTATATTATCGCATTACCTTATCAGCTGCCGCCGTCAAGCCATCATCTAAGGAAAGTCCCCGGGTTTCAGCAGTGCCGGATCTGGGCTAGGCGAAGTCCCTTATGGTCACGCCATCGTCATGGCCAGTCCCGTCCTGATCACGCCACATCCAGCCAAAGCCGCGCCCAATCCCATGATGATCACCGTTTCCGCCGTTCTCACCCCTGACCAGGTGCACAAAGTCACAAGCCTCGCCTCCGGCCTCAGCTGGCGCGACGGCGCCACCACCGCCGGGGCCGTCGCCCGCCAGGTGAAGCGCAATGAGCAAGCAGACCTGTCCGGCGCCACCGGCACGGCGGTGAAGAAACTGCTGCAGGAAGCGGTCGAGGGTCATCCCGTGCTGCAGGCGGCCGCTCAGCCGCGCCGCTTCTCGCCCCTGATGATCAGCCGCGCCAGCAAGGGCGGCGGCTATGGCCGCCATGTTGACAATGCCTTCATGGGGAAGGGCGACCGGCGCCTGCGCACCGACCTCTCCTTCACGCTCTTCCTCAGCGATCCCTCTACCTATGAAGGCGGCGAACTGGCCGTCGAGACCGCGGCTGGCGAGCATCTGGTGAAACCCGACGCGGGCGACCTCGTCCTCTACCCCTCCACCACGCTGCATGAAGTGCGCCCGGTCACATCCGGCGAGCGGATCGTCTGCGTCGGCTGGATCGAAAGCGCCGTGCGTGACGCCGCCGCCCGCGAAATCCTGTTCGACCTCGAAAACCTCCGCGCCACGCTCGGCCAGACCCACGACGCCCAGTCGCCGGAAATGCTGACCCTGGCCAAGACAATCTCAAACCTCCTCCGCCTCTGGGGCGATGCCTGAGGCAAGTCCGGTAGTAGTCCGGCTTAGTCCGGTATGATCATGGCTGGTCATGCATGGTCATGGCGTAGACGGATTTTGTTCTGTGCCAGTCATGCTTCGATGCCCTGCGCTTGCGCTTGGGCCTTCTCGGGGAAATCGCGGTGCGATTTCTGATCCCTCGAAGCGCTCAGCATGAGTCCCGTTCTCGTGAGCGCTCTTGGCTCGAGCGAAGTCGAAGCACGAGCGCGGGCTGGGTCCCGGATAAGCGCTGTGCGCTTTCCGGGATGACGCGTTGAGGGGGCTTATCCACCACCCCAACCACCCCATCCTGCAGCAAATACTGACCCAAAAAGAAACTTGTCCGACACCTCCGTGGCCTGACGTATATTCACGCCATGTCACTCTTTCACCCACCCGCCTGGTTTCCGCCGCAGCTTGCCTTCCTCTGGCCCATTATCTGGGTCCAGGTGCTGATGCTGCGCGCGCAGATCCGGGCCGCTTATGGACGCGGCGTGGTGTATCGTTGGAGCCTAACGCCGAACCTCCGCGTCTATCTGGTCCGGATCGAGTGGATCCCCGGACAGAAAGCCGATTGCGAGTGGTCGAAGCCGCGAGCGCATTTCAATGACCGGCTCGCGGCAGCTTGCGATGGCCGGGCGGCGTCGCCTGCCTATGCGGCGCAATTGCGCGAACCTCGCGAACGCCGGAACGCGCCTGCCGCCCGCCGCAGCGCGCCGGCTTACCCCCTGAATCTGCCCCTGCCGGAAACCTGACGCGGCCTCACACCCCCGAAAATCAGCCCCCACACCAAGCGCCTTCACGGGCGTCGCACGTGCTGGGCGCAACGGCATGGCTGGACAAGTCCGCCGCAGCGCCCGACATTCCCGCCATGATTACAGGACCGACTTCTCACTCGTTCATGTCGCAGCGCCTGCGGCTTCATTATGTCGACTGGGGCAATGAAGGCGCCCCGACGCTGATCCTGCTGCATGGCGGGCGCGACCATTGCCGCAAC
>MDTG01163268.1_pt1 | contig 18698 bp, 15 predicted proteins | sample 811421 | NCBI WGS metagenome assembly MDTG01 (sample SAMN05326645, study PRJNA326480) | marine metagenome | isolation source: seawater | place: Pacific Ocean: South East | collected 2011
AGAAGAATTAAATGAAAGCAATATTAATAATAATGAATTAGATACGCTAATAAATACAACAATAAAAAAGGTTAATGAAGATTTAGAAAAGTTTAAATTTAATACTTCCATATCAGCTTTGATGGAATATACCAATAATTTAAATAAATTTTGGACTTCTGGTTGCAATAAAAATAAGTGGGAAGAATCTATTAACATACTGATAAGATTATTGTCACCCTTGGCCCCACATATATCTGAAGAACTTTGGGAAATAAACGGAAATGAGTACAGCGTCCATAATCAATCTTTTCCAGATTGGAACGATGAATTAATTTCTTCAAATTCTAAAACAATTGTTGTACAAATAAATGGAAAAGTTAGGGCTCAATTTGACATTGAAGAATCAAAATCTGAGGATGAGGTAATTGAGTTTGCATTAAGCATAAGCAAAGTTAAAGAAAATCTAGAAGGTAAAGAAATTATAAAAAAGATATACGTAAAAGATAAGTTAGTAAATTTTGCTGTTAAGTAAGTTTACAATTAGGAAATACTATTTCACTTTATTATAAGAGAATAATCTAATGGATAATATTCAGGAAAAATTAATGGGTTTCTTATATAAAAATTCCTATAAAATTTTATCTATTTTTGGATTTCTTACACTTGCAGCATGTTTCACTCCATTATTCTTTGAAGATCCTGGTGAAGCATCTTTGGATCCGAAAAAAGAAGCATATGAAGTTCAGCAAAAAATTAATGACAAATTTGTAGAAGCAGTTCAATTTGTTTCATTTGTTATTGAAGCAGATGACGGAGACATGATTGATAAAGAAAGTCTAATTGACCTCCTCGATAAACAAAAGAAAATTATTGAATTAGATAGTAATAAAGAACTCACAGTAGGAACTTTAGAAAAAAATAATTTCTTATGGGATGGTTATGATGAGGTTACAAAAATTTCTTTTAAAGGTGTATATTCAATCGCAAATTTAGTTGATAACTATCTTAAAGTGAATCCAAGTTTTCCAAACGGAATATATGATGCTGATGCTGATGAAGTTAAAATTGCACTACATCAGATTTTTAGTTCTGGATTAGTGAATCCAAAGTCTATACTCTCAAAGCCTGCTAAAAGTGAAAAAAGGATTATTAAAAATATTGAAATAGATTATTGGACATCTCCTGCTTTATTTGTAGATGTTTTATCAGACAATGAAAAAATGGGAGGAGGAAATTTTGCAATTGAACTTGGAGGTAATGAAACAACAATCAATAAAGAAAAATACGGAAGAAATCTTGAAAAAATTATGAACGAATCATCCCCTTCTTTTGAGGCATTAGGTATAGCCATAGACGTGAATCTTGTCGCAGAAGAACAAGGAGGTATAGCTGGCCAGTTTGTAACTTTCACTGTAATTGCAGCAATAGCTGTATGTGGCATTTTTCTAAGATCTTATGTTGCAATGGTACTTGTGGGGGTTGGTTTAATTTCTTTAATGATTTGGTTAAAAAGTATGTCATTTGTTTTTGGATTCAAGGGAGGTTTAATTACAGACCTAATTGTTCCTATTGCAATGGTTTCTCTTGGAGTAGACTTCTCAATCCATGCTTTAAAAAGAATGCAGGAAGAAAAACTCAAAGGTCATAAAAATTATTTTATTGTTGGTATGTCAGGTGTAATTGGTGCGCTTACCCTTGCGCTACTTACTGACAGTTCAGCTTTTCTTGCAAATGCATTTGCTGGAGTTGAAAGCGTCTTTTATTTTGGTTTAGCTGCAACACTAGCAACAGTGTTGTCTTACATTGTTTTGGGCATATTAGTACCACTATCATATTCAATTGTATTACCTAAGATCAAAAATAAAAATACAAGAAGAGATAATATTATTAGGATTGTTAATTTCTTCAGTACACCTGCAATATGTGGATTTGGAGTTATATTTGTTGTTGTTTTAGGCTCAACATTATTTAGCGAATTTGTTGGATTAATAATAGGGTTTGCAACTTGCATACTAACCCTTTTGTTAAATTTAATATTTCCAATTTATTTAAATTCTAGATCAAAATTAAAGCTTGAAGTAAACAACCAAGAAGATCAAAAATCTTATGAAAAATACTTATCTAATATCATTACGATTTTAGCTAGAAAATATTATGTGGTTATTCCATTGTCGATTTTAATCACTATATTTGCGGGTATCGGTGCATTTAATCTTAAATCCGAATTTGATGTTAAGGATTTCTTCGACAACGACTCTAACTTCGTTGTTGCGTTAGATAGATTTGAAGAATATACGCCCGGTTTGAGGGGTGAGCCAGTTCAATTAATTTTTGAAGGTGATATAACTAACCCAGAGTTCATTAAAAAATTTGAAAAGTTCACTGAGGATCTATCAGATATAGAATTTGTTGGTGTAAATGAAAAAGGGGATCTTAATCAAAGTGGAACTCTAAATCTTTCAAAAATTTCTAAATTAGTTCTTAATAATGAAAAAGTAATTAATAAAATTTATTTAAAATATGGCGTGAGGATAACTGATATAAACAATGACCTAATTCCTGATTCTGAAGAACAATTAAAAAATATTATTAAATATGGAATAAATAATGGTATAAGTTTGGATGGTGAATATTCATTTGACCCATTATGGTTTCAAAGGTATTTTTGGTTTAATGAAAATTTAGATAATGATTATACTTCTATCCTTATGGTTTTTCTGAGTGGGACGAGGACAGAGGATGATGTGTCTCAAGTTAGGAAAGAAATAAACGACTTGGTTGATAGTTATAACTTTGAAAGTAATAATATTTCTGTAGGAATAACAGGGTCACCTTTTAGTAGAAGTGATCAGCTTAATGCAACTACAGATTCAATGAGAAGATCAATTCCTTATGCATTCATTGCATCTTTTACTATTATTTTATTTATATTGAGGTCATTAAAATATGCAATATTAACTGTTATTCCGATAGCTCTAGTTGTTGTTTGGTTATACGGAATTATGTACCTTTTTGATTTTAGTTTAAATTACGTAACTGCAACAATTGGAGCAATATCATTAGGAGTCGGTGTAGATTTTGCCATACATATGACTATGAGATTTAGAGAAGAACTTTCAAAAAAACCTGGAAAGCATGTTGCGTTAAAGAATTCAATTAACGGAACTGGTATAGCATTGTTAGGTTCTGCGATTTCTAGCGCAGTAGGTTTTGCCATTATGGGATTTGCACCAATGCCATTATTTTCTACCTTTGGTATTCTTACAGCCATAATGATATGCCTAGCTCTTTTAGCATCATTATTAACCCTGCCATCTCTTTTATATTTATTTACAAGGGATTAGTTTTTGATTACAAAAAACGTTTTCCAAGCTAAACTTATTTATGGAAATGATTAAAGTAAAGAATTTGAAAAAAAATTATGATGATTTTGAGGCTGTCAGGGGCATTAATTTTAATGTTGATGAAGGTGAGGTATTTGGTTTACTTGGCCCTAATGGCGCAGGAAAAACAACAACTGTTGAGATATTAGAGGGCTTAATAGAACCAACTGAAGGAAATGCTTCAATTGGTGATTATGATGTTGTAAAAAATTCAAAGATTGTAAAGAAAATGATTGGGGTCCAATTGCAATCTGTTAATTTTTTTGAGAAATTAAGCTTATATGAAATTGTTGAATTATTTGCGACTCTATATTCAAGTTCATCTGACCCTGACTCAATTCTAGAAAGAGTGGATTTGAAAAAAAAGAGGGATTCCTACTTTAAAACACTGTCTGGTGGTCAAAAACAACGGTTATCAATTGCAGTTGCATTAGTAAATAATCCAAGGGTACTTTTTTTTGATGAACCTACAACTGGACTAGACCCACAGGCAAGAAGAAATTTGTGGGACCTAATTAAATCTTTTCAGAAAGAAGGAAAAACAATAGTTCTTACAACTCACTACATGGAAGAGGCAGAAGAATTATGTGATAGAGTGGCAATTATAGATGAAGGCAAAATCATAAAAATCGATTCTCCTTCTAATTTAATTGATGAACTAACTAAAACTGGATTTAAAACCCAGAAAAAAATTAAAGATGCCACTCTTGAAGACGTTTTCATTAGTCTTACAGGAAAGAGTTTAAGGGAAGACTGATGAAAATATACTTAAGCTTCACAATTGCTGCAAGCAAAATGTTTTTTAGAAGAAAAAGTTCAATATTTTGGTCATTATTTTTTCCTGTTGTGACTATGTTAGTTTTAGGTAATGCCGGATTTATTGGTTACAGTGCTCCTAATGTTGGGCTTTACAATAATTCTGGACTAGATGAGGCTAAAAAAATAAATGACTTTAAATCTTCAAAAAGTATAACTATAAGAGAATATTTGTCATTAGATGAAGCATTAAAAGCTTTAGAAGAAGGAGCTTTATCAGCTTTAATTACTTTAAATTCAAATTCAGAGATTAAGGTTACTACAAGAGAAGGTGATATTGCTGAAAAAGAAGTTGTTGAGAACTTTGTTTTTAGAATGCTCAATGAAGAAATAAACTCAGTCAGTAACGTTAAATCTGATATTGCTGAAATGAATTATCAGGGCTATAAAGGTTTTATTGTTCCTGGTATAGCGGCAATGGCGATTATGCAAAATGGAATATTCTCAGTTGTTTTCACACTTTTAAGTTATAAAAATCAGGGGGTACTAAAGAGATTGAAAGCTGCGCCAATTTCTCCTTCTCATTTCATAGTTGGGCATTTAATTTCAAGAGTTTCAATAATTGTTTTGCAAACATTTATACTTTTGCTTATGGGGGTATTTGTCCTTAACGTATCGATTGGTCAAGGTAGTATTATGGCATGGATAAATATTTTATTTTTATCTTTTTTGGGCGGAATTTTATTTTTAGCAATCGGATTAGCTATCTCTAGCCTAGCCCCAAACGAAGATAGCGCACCAGCACTAGCAAATCTAGTAACTTTTCCAATGCTTTTCTTGTCAGGAGTATTTTTTCCAATAGACTTTCTACCAAAAATAATAAGTTATATAAGCAATTTGCTCCCTTTGACACATTTGGCACAAGGAATAAGGCTATCTGCTTTATATGGAAATTCACCATTGATGACTCTGCCTCAAATTGGAATTACATTTGCATGGTTAGCATTATCTTTCTTTATATGTGCAATATCCTTCAAATGGGAATAAAATCACATAAAATAAAAATTTATTTATGGAATTTAAATTCTCAATTAGCGAAGTATCATCAAGAACTGGCATTTCAAGTTCTGCAATAAACTATTATGTAAGGAGTAAACTAATAACTCCTCCTAAAAAAACATCAAAGACAAGGGCTCTTTTTGCTGAAGACACAATAAATGAATTAATGGAGATTAAAAAATTAAAATCTCAAGGGCTGCCTATAAAGCTGATTAAAAATAATTTAAATAAAAAAGAGAATATTACAAAATTTGATTCATTCTCTGGATCATTAAAAGAGTTTTCTATGAAGTATTCATTTAAAGAAAATTGGTTAAAAGAGCTCATTAAAAAGAATATAATAACTCCCCGAAATAAGAATAAAAATAATTTATTTTTTGATAATTTAGATATTCAATTAATAAAGAATTTATATAAGTTGACTGAAATTGGAATTCCAGAAGAATACTTAATAAGACATTCAGAATATGCAGAGCTATCAAAAGCAGAAGCATTTTTTTTACTAGAACATATAAATTTTTCAGACCTTGAAAAAAATAATATTAAATCTATCAGAAATCACTTTGAACAAGTTAGAAATATAATACGGATAAAAGAATTAAATAAATTGCTTGATTAATTTTTATTTTCAGTTTGTTTTTTAATTTTAGCCAACTTAGCATCCTTTATTTTTTTTTCTTCTAGAAGCCTTATTGCTTGCTTTAAACCTTCTTCTATAGAACCTCTTTTTACAGCTTCAGCAACATCTTTTAAACTTTTTTTCTTCTGATCAACATAAGAAAAACAGATTGCCCTATTTGCATATGCATCTGAATTTGAATCATCGATATTTAATGAGGCTGTAAAAGCTTTAATAGCTTCTGTCATTTTTCCAACAGTCATATAAGAAACCCCAAGATTATAAAAGATTTCTTGGTTATCTGGCTTTAATTTAGCTGACCATTCAAAATAATCTATAGCTGTTTCAAGCATCCCAGCTTTTGCACTTTCAAGGCCTGTATTAAAGTAACTTTTCCAAAGTTCCTGACTCATAACAAATTAAGTATTAAAATAACAATATGATTAATTATATAGAAAAACTTGAGTTTAATATCATTTTAAAATCAATAAGTAATTATTGTACTTTATTTTTAGCTAAAAACAGTGCATTAAAAATAACTCCTTCATTAGAAATTAATGAAATAAATGATATGCAATTAGAAACAAATAATGCTAGAAAAATAATAGAACAAGGTGACAGTTTTTCATTTGAAAAAATTCAAGAGTCTAAAGTTTTTAACCAAGAAATACCAAAAAATGAAATTATCAATATAAATGATATTTATCATTTAAATAATTTTTTAAAAGAATGCAATCATATAAAAAAAATATTAACGAAAAATAAAAAAACTGATTCACTTTCAGAACTTGCAATTAAAATTAATGACCTATCGGGATTAATTAAATTGATTGATTTGTCTATAAATGACAACATTGAAATTAAGTCATCTGCTTCAACATTTTTAAAAAAACTTAGAAAAAAATCTTTAACTTCATATGAAAAACTAAATAAAGATTTAGATAAAGTGTTGTCTAATAGAGATTTTTCTAATTACTTTCAATCTGACTCTATCAGGCATGTTTCAGGTCGACTTGCTTTAGAAATAAAATCAGAATTTAAATCAAAATTTAAAGGCATAATACATGGTTCATCATCCTCAAACAATACAACTTTTATTGAACCAATTTCAACAATAGACATATGTAATCAATGGAATGATTATCAGAATCAAATTAAAGAAGAAGAAATTCAAATATTAAAAAATATAAGTAATGAAGTTATAGAGCTACAGAGTTACGTTAAAGAAAATGTTAAACTTGCATCAAACATAGATCTTATTTTTGCAAAGGCAAAGTATTCAAAAGAAATTCAAGGAAATATCATATTAAAAGATGAGGTTTCTGATGAAATAAAATTAATTGCTTGCAAACATCCTTTGTTAGGAAAAGATGCAGTTCCAATTAACTTGGAGTTAAATAATGATAAAACAACAATTATTATTAGTGGTCCTAATGCAGGAGGAAAAACAGTATCGTTAAAAACTTTAGGGCTTTCGGCTTTAATGTCGCAATCTGGTATTCAAGTACCGTGTTCTCCAGATTCTAAATTACCAATATTTTCAAACTTCTTTGTTCATATTGGTGACGAACAAGATTTAGATAAATCTGAATCATCATTCTCTTCACACATATCAAACATAATTTTTACAATAGATAATTGTGATGAAAATTCATTAATACTGATTGATGAAATTGTTTCATCAACAGATCCTGATGAAGGATTAGCGCTTGCATGCGCAATAACAAATTACCTGAATAACATAAAATGTAAAACAATAATAACAACACACATAAAAGGGTTAGTTGAATATGGAAATAGACAAGCTTGGTCTAAAAATTATAGTGTACTTTTTGATTTAAAGAAAAATATTCCAACTTACAAATTAATTGAGGGAATTGAAAGTAATAGTTTTGCTATTGCAACTTCAAGAAACTTAGGTTTAAAAGAAAAAATAATTTTAGAAGCAGAAAAAAATTTAGATAATGATTATCTGCAATACAGATCACTAATTGAAGAATTAAATATAGAAAGAAAAAAATTAAATAAAATACAGAGTGATTTAAAAGAAAAAGAAAAACTATTAGTTAAAAAACAGGCTTTACTTGAAAATGAAATTGAGAAATTAAAATCAGAAAAAGAACAAATAATTGAAGAACATATTTCCGATCAAAAAAATGAACTATCTAAATTTAAAAAAGAAATTAAATCTCTAAAGCAATCAATCAATTCTACCCAAGAAATTAAAGATACAAAGAAAATAATTAGAAGTTATGAAAAAAAAATTCAATCTGATGCCAAAATAAATAAAAGTATCAACCTTAAGATAGGTGACTTGGTTAAACTTGAAGGAATTTCTAGTCCAGGGAGATTGATCCAACTCAAATCAAAAAAAATAGGAAGGTTTTCAATTGGAAATAGTGTTCTAGAGTTACCTATTAATAAAGCATTAACTGTTATTGAAGATAAAAGAAATAATGAAAATTTCACTTCACTAATTACTGAATCTAACAATTTAAGCTATGAACTAGACCTTAGAGGATTTTCTATAATTGATATTAAAGATGTTTTAGAGAAATTCCTTGATAACTCTCTTCTTAATAATGAAAAAAGTTGCCAAATTTATCATGGGATTGGTTCAAGAAGTGTAGAGATTGAGGTGCACAGAATTTTAAAAGAGATAAATTTTGTAAAAAACTACTCATCTCATAAAGATAGAAAAGGTGTCACAGTTATTAATTTTAAATAACTAATAATTTTTTTAATCTATCAGTTATTATTTTTTCCTCACCGTCTCTTATATTTACCATTGATATGTTCATATCAGCACCATAACCACCGTCACCGAGATATATACCTGGATTTCCACTTTCTAATTTCCGCTTCAGATCTTCTGGGTTAATGCCTTTCCATTCAGGAGAAAAATAAAATATTACTTGAGGTCCTTCTCTTACAGTACTTTCATCTTCAAGAACTATTTTAATTCCATCAATATTACCCAGCCCATCAATAATATATTTTGCTTTATTTTTCCATTCTCTCCATACATCATCTTGATCTGTTTCAAGAAATATTTTAAGAGCTGTAGTTAGCCCTATTATGCATTCTTTTGAAACTTTCATTGGGCGCCCAATTTTTGCTTTTTTATCGCTAAAACAAATTAAATTTTTTCTTGCAAAGTTTATATATTCTTTTTTGCCAATCATAAAGCCTGTATTTTGAGGACCTCTTACTCCCTTGCCGCCACTAAAAGATACTAAAGACGCCCCTTCATTTGTGAATTTATATAAATTTTCTATTGGAGGTAATTTTGCGGATGCATCTACAATTACAGGGATTTTATTTTTATCAGCAATTGAGATTATTTGATTAAAATCGATTTTATTTTCTAAAAAAGTAGCTTCTACGAATGCAATTGCAACTGTTTTTGAATTTATCTTTCCTTCAAGATCTTTATAGTCATTAAAATCAATTAGTTTAGCTCCAGTAGCTTCAAAAGATGGATCATAATGATTTCTATGATACTTACTTATAAGTATTTCAAATTTTTCAGTTTGATTAGGAATTTCATCAATTAAAGAGAAGTCTTTTTTGCACAACACTGATGCAGACATTAGCACAATTGCAGAAGCACATCCTGAAGTTATTAATGCGCTCTCAGATTGGCATAATTTTGCAACTTGATCTGAACATTTTTCATGTAATTCTTCATAATTAATAAAAGCGTTCGAAGCCTGATTCATAGCATCTATTACTTCAGGTTTCATTATGCTTCCACCCAAATTAGTAAACCAACTCTTTCCATTAATTACTGATTTAATATTTAGATTTTTGTAAATATCAGGTGTTCTCATTTCTAATTTTCCAAAAATATAAACTCAGATTTTAATTGTCCGCAACCAGCATTTATATCTATCCCTTTTTCCATTCTAATGGTAGAAGGTACCCCATAGTCACTTATGATTTTCCTAAACTTATTAATTTTTTCTGAATTTGATCGTCCGTAATCTGAATTCTTTGTTGGGTTAACTGGTATAAGGTTTAAATGGCATAACAATGGTTTTAAAAGTTTTCCTAATTTATTTGCATGTTCAACAGAATCGTTTTGGCCATTGAGCAAAACATATTCAAAAAAAATCTTTCTATTTGTTGTCTCAATGTATTTTTTACAAGTTTCCATTAAATCTTCAATAGGGTATTTATTATTAATAGGTACCGTTTGAGACCTTGTTTCATTATCAGGTGCATGAATTGACACGGCTAAATTTACCTGAATTTTTTCTTTTGACAATTCAATCATTTTTGGAAGTAATCCTACTGTTGAAACTGTAATATTTCTTGCTCCTATATTCAAGCCTTTTTGATCATTTAAAATTTTAATAGCCTCTATAACTCTTGCATAATTTGCCAAGGGTTCTCCCATCCCCATAAAAACAATATTCAAATTATTTTGATCTTTAATTGTATTTGGATTTTCTTTCAATAATTCTTTTTTCACTTCTACTACTTGAGAAACTATTTCGCCAACAGTTAGTTGCCTTGTGAAACCTTGCTGACCAGTTGCACAAAATTTGCAGTCCAATGCACAACCTACTTGCGAAGATATGCATACTGTTCTTCTTTTTCTTCTGTGACCATCTTCATCATATCGCATCAAAACAGTTTCAATTAATTTATTATCATGAAGTTTCCATAAAAATTTATCAGTGCTTTTATCTTTAGATTTTTTTTTCACAACTAACTTTAAGGGACTATAATCTAATTCACTTTTAAGACAATTTTTTAAATTATCGGGAATTGTTGAGATATCATTAAAGTTATCATAAAGATCTACATACATTGATCTCCAAATTTGATCAGCTCTATAGGGCTTCTCACCTTTATTTACAATAAAATCTTTTAAGTCTTCTTTATTTTTTTCAAAAATTGAATTCATCTATTTACATATAAATTTGGTCTGTTATTATTTCAAACATATAAGTTATTTACTAATAACTATATTAATTTAGCATGACAGAAAAAACTATAAGAAACGAAACGATAACTGATAATAACTTGTCGATTGAATCATCTAGCCTCTCAAAAAATGAAAATATAGAAAATATAATTTCTTTTGAAGACCCAATACTTGAAGCAAAAAACTTAAATGTTCATTACGGTAAAGCGCTTGCTGTTAAAAATGTAAGCTTTCAGGTCCCTAAAAATAAAGTAGTATCTTTAATTGGTCCTTCAGGTTGCGGAAAAAGCACTCTCATTAGATGTTTTAACAGAATGAATGACACAATTAGAATTGCAAAAATAGATGGGTTAATTACATATAATGATAAAAATATTTACGACCTTGATCCTGCTGAAGTTAGATATAGGATCGGAATGGTTTTTCAAAAGCCCAATCCATTTCCTAAATCAATATTTGAAAATGTTGCTTTTGGACCTAAAGTTAATGGAATTAAAGACAGTTTAGATGAAATAGTTGAGTCATCACTAAAAAAAGCTGACCTTTGGAATGAAGTAAAAGATAGGCTTAAAGAAAATGCATATGGATTGTCAGGTGGTCAGCAACAAAGGCTTTGCATTGCCAGGTCTTTAGCAGTTAACCCTGAAGTTATTCTTATGGATGAACCATGTTCAGCACTTGACCCTATTTCAACAGACAGAATTGAAGAATTAATAAAAGATCTTTCAAAATCTATGACAATATTAATAGTCACTCACAATATGCAACAAGCAATCAGGGTGTCGGATTACGCAGCATGCATGATGGCGGGAGAAGAGAGAATTGGTGAACTTATTGAATATGGAGAGGTTGATCAGATTTTTGGAAATCCAATCGATAAAAGAACAGAAAATTATGTTACAGGTAGAATTGGATAATAATTTAATAAATTATGGATGAATATAGAGGCAGAAAATCATTAGATCTAGAGCTACTTGAAGTTGAAACCAAAATTAATGTTTTATACAGATTAGTTAAAACTTCTTTTAATGATTGTATGGAATCTTTTTATGAAAAAGATTTGGCATTATCAAAAAAAGTTATTGAAGAGGATGAAAAAATAAATGTTTTATCCAAAGAAATTGAAAATCTATCTATTCTTGTAATAAGAAATCAAACACCAATTGCTTCTGATATAAGAAAATTAACTTCACATATATTTGTTACTCAGGAACTTGAAAGAATTGGTGATTATTTAAGAGGAATATCAAGAATAAATTTAAAAATAGGTCAAGAGCCATTTATTACTAAGTTTGAGAAGATTCCAAAAATGGAAAAAGTTGCCAAATCAATGCTTAAAACAAGCATGAAATCTTTTTTAAATGAAAAAGAGGAAAAAGGTGCCATTGAAACAGCAAAAAAAATATTTACTCAAGATGATGAAATTGATAATTTGAATACACAGGTTCAACAAGACTTAATAAAAAGAATGTCTAAAGATTCAAAGTTAGTTAAACAGGGGACTTATATTATATGGGTAGCACATAACCTAGAAAGAATATCAGACAGGTCAACAAATATAGCTGAAAGGACATTGTATGTTCTTACAGGAGATTCATCAGCTTTAATTAATCATGACCTAGACGGATAAATTTCAAATTTTTTGTAAATACTATTTCTTATATCTAAAGATAATCCCGAATTTGGCTTAAATTTTTTAAATGCCCTATGAACAGTCCTGATACTTATATTATATTTTTCTGATATTTGTTTATTAGATAAGCCCTGAGCTTTATCTTTTATAATATTTTCATCTCTCCTGTTTTTTTCCAAATTTCTAACCAAGGAGGGGTTATCATATATACATATTTCAATTGGACAATTTAAACATGAGTTGCTAAATCTACAACCAGAATCTTTGAAATTTATTTCGTCGTTTTTTATATTTAAATTACTTAACATTTTTATAATAGAACTTTTGTTCTAATATTATAGAACGTATGTTCTAAATGTCAACTACCTTTTTTTTTAAGAAAATTTATAATTACGTCTATGAATGCTGAAATTGTTGCTATAGGTTCCGAATTATTACTAGGTCAGATTGTTGATTCAAATTCTGCATGGATTTCAAAAAGGCTTGCTGAAAACGGAATTAATTTATTCTACAAAACAATTGTTGGGGATAACCCAGAAAGAATGGAATACATTTTATCAAAGTCATTATCAAGGGCAGAAATTGTAATTACTTGTGGTGGAATAGGGCCCACCAAAGATGACATAACAAGAGATATTGTTGCAAAAGTTACAGAAAGGAATTTAATTGCTGATCAAGAATCTCTTGATCACATAAATAATAGATTCAGAAAAAGAGGGATGATACCTACTAAAAACAATGATAGACAAGCACACTTTCCTGAGGATTCAATAATTATTAAAAACCCTAACGGGACCGCTCCATCATTTATTGTAGAAAAAGATAATAAATGCATAATTTCTTTACCTGGGGTGCCTTTTGAAATGAAATGGCTTATAGACAATGAAATAATTCCTTACCTTGTTAATAAATATAAACTTGAAGAAATAATTCACTATAAAGTCTTAAAAACAATTGATTTAGGCGAAAGCAATGTAGATGACCTAATCGGAAAGATAATGGAAAGTTCAAAAAATCCAACTGTTGGAGTGCTTGCACACCCAGGACAAGTAGATGTAAGAATTGCCGCAAAGGCAAAAAATAAAGAAGAGGCTTCTAAATTAATAACTCCAGTAAAAAATAAAATTGAAAAACTTTTGGGTAATAATATTTTTGGAGAGGATGAAGATACATTGGAAAAAGTTGTTGCAAATAAATTAGAGAAAAGTGGAAAATCAATTTCAATCTTTGAAAATATTACTAGTGGAGTAATATCCAATTCAATAAAAGACTTTGCAAAAAATAGCTTTAAGATTGGTCTGACATCTGAAAATGAAAATACAAATATGTTTTTAAATAAATTTAACTTTGAAACTAAAGATCAACCCCCTGAAGAAAAATGCCTAATTCTTGCTAAATTTATTAAAAATATTTCTTCTTCAGATATTGGCTTTGCATATTATGGAATAACCAAAGGTGATGAAAATGTTCAAAATCTTGGGCAAGGTGAGAGCTATTTTGCAATAGTTGATGATTCAAGACATCAAATTAAACATGTTAGGTCAGCTGGGATTGGTATTCCAGATAAAAGAAGGGCTATAATGAGTTCATTAAGCCTAATAAAAAGTTTTTTGGACAATTAAATGAAATCACTATCAGCTATTCAACTAGATAATAAACCAGAACTTATTGTTGACGAGATCGACATTGCTGACCCAATTGAAAACCAAGTTATGATAAAACTTATTTCAAGTGGAATATGCCATTCTCAACTTCATCAAATGAATGATGGAAATCTGCCCAAACCATTTCTTTTAGGGCATGAAGCAACCGGCATAGTAATGAAAACTGGTCCTAAATGCAGCTATGTAAAAGAGGGTGACTATGTTATTGCGACATGGGTTAGAAGGACCCCAATTGAAGGAAGGTACCTTCCAGAACTAAAGGGAGTTAGTTACCAAGAAAAAAAATTAAATTGCAGGATAACTTTTACTTGGTCAGAGGTAATTATGTGCGAAGATGAATATATTGTAAAAATTCCAAAAAAATATGCCACACCTGAATCTTGTATAGTTGGTTGCTCGGTTTTAACTGGTGCGGGTGCAGTTAAAAATACTGCAAAAGTTAATCCCGGTGAAACTGTTGCTGTTTTTGGTGTAGGTGGCATTGGATTAGCTGCTGTAAAAATGGCATCGTTATTAAAGGCATCAAAAGTTATTGCTATTGATATAGATAACGAAAAATTAGAATTTTCTAAAAAATTTGGTGCTACTCACACTATAAATTCAATGGAAAATGACTCAATGAATCAAATTTATGATCTTACTAATGGTGGCGTAGATTTTGCATTCGATGCAATAGGCAAAAAAGTTACAATGAATCAAATTTTTGAAGTAACAAAAAAAGGTGGTTCTGGAGCTGATAATGTAGGGGGAACATCAATATTAATTGGTATACCTGAGTCGGCTGAGATATCTTTAGATGCTAATCAAATTCTATTAAATCAAAAAACTTTTAAGGGCAGTTTAGGTGCTACTTACCCCGAAGAAGACTTTAATTATTTCTTGGAGATGTACCATAATGGTGAATTCCCTATTGATGAAATGATCAGTGAATCTTTTGAGCTTCCAGATATAAATAGTGCCTGCCATAAATTAGAAAGTGGAAAAATAACAGGAAGATCCATAATTAAATTTTAATTGATATGGATTTTGACTACTCAAAAGCCATTAAAAGTCTTGAAAAAAGATTTAATTTTGAAAAAAAAGAATCTATAAATTTTTCTTTTTTTAAGCTAGATAGAAGTTTCCAGCTCATGAAATTGTTAGATAGCCCTCATAAGTCAGATGCATTAACAATTCATATTGCAGGAACAAATGGCAAGGGCAGTGTTTCCTCTTTATTGTCATCAATTCTTTCGCTGAAATATAAAGTTGGTTTGTACACTTCTCCGCACCTAAACGATTACACAGAAAGGATAAAGATAAATAAAAAGGATATTCCAATGGAAGAATTTGCTGATATTTATTTCCAGATTGAAAAAAAAATATCTGATTACGAAAAAAAAATTAGTAAACAATTCTCTTTTTTTGAAATCCTTACTGCAATTAGTTTTATTTATTTTAAGAAAAATTCAGTAAATATAAATGTAATTGAAACAGGGATTGGTGGAACATTTGATACAACAAATGTATTAGCTTCAGACATACAAGTTATTACTCCTATAAGTTATGATCACCAAAATGTTTTAGGAAATACAATCAAATTAATTTCAGAAAATAAAGCAGGGATAATAAAGAAAAATTCAGTTGTAATTACTGCCCATCAAGAAAATGAGGCTTTTGAAATAATCAAAGAAAAAGCAAAAAAAGAAAAATCAAAATTAATATCATTGAATTATTCCATTGATGCAAAACCATCAGTAAAAGGTAACAAAATGAATTCTGTTATTGGAATAAATAATGAGAAATACGCAGTAAGTACTCGCTCGATTGGAAAGTATTATTTAGATAATATAGCCTTATCAATTCAAACTTTGAATCATCTAAATAAATACAATGTTAATAAAGTTGATATAGAGAACGGGATAAAAGAAAATTTTTGGCCTTGCAGAGGAAACTTGGAAAAACATAAGGATAGAATTTTCTTTATTGATGGTGCTCACAATGAAGAAGGATTTAGAAAACTTAAATCAACGATAAACGAATTTTTTGATAAAAAATTTATTTTTATATTTGGATTAAATAAAAATCATGATATTGGTGATGCAATAAAATTTATTAAGGAATTTAAATGCAAAACAATAATTTCTGAATCAAATCATCCTAAATCTGAAAAAATTGAATACATAGAAAAAAAATTCAAATATAATAATATAAATTATATTAAATCTAATACTATTAAAGATGCTCTAAATATTTCTTTAAGAGAATCAAAAGATAATGAAATAATTGTATCTGCCGGATCACTTTTCATTTCGGCAGAAATAAAAAAATTAATTGAAAATGAACAAAGAAAGTAAAGATAGGATTGTTGTTACAGGTATGGGAATAATATCCTGTGCAGGAATAACGGTTAATGAGTTTTGGGGATCGCTAATTAACGGAAAATCAGGCATTGATTACCTTAAGCAATTAAACACTGATAATTATTCATGCAAAATTGGCGGAGAAATAAAAAAATTTGATTCTTTAAATTATATGGATAAAAAAGAGTCTAAGAGACTTGCTCTAAATTCTCAATTTGCTGTTGCAGCTTCAATGGAGGCAATAGCAGATGCAGAATTAGATTTATCAAGTACAGATAGATCAAATATTGGAGCGTTAATTGGAAGTGGCTCAGGTGGAACTATACCTGAAACTGAAAAAGAAACTATTCAAATGTTTGAAAAAAATAGAAATACTATAAGCCCAATTTATGTCCCTAAAATGTTACCAAATATGGCAGCTTCTAGTGTAAGTAGGATATTCAATTTAGAAGGTTACTCTAATTCTGTGTCTACTGCGTGTGCTGCTGGAACACAAGCTATAGGTGAGGCTTACGAAGTAATTTTAAGAGGGGATGCAGATATTATGTTAGCTGGTGGAGCTGAAGCTCCATTTTGCGAAACTACCCTAGGTGGCTTTTGTAATATGCATGCACTCACTTCTCAAAATGAGGAACCAAAAAAGGCTAGTAAACCGTTTGATAAAAACAGAGACGGATTTGTTCCTTCTGAAGGTAGCGCTGTATTGGTTTTAGAAAAGTTAGAAAATGCTATTAAAAGAGGTAAAGCTCCGATAGTTGAAATTCTTGGTTACTCCTGCACTTCCGATGCATATCATTTAGTTCAACCTGAGCCTGAAGGCAGAGGTGCAACGAGTGCAATGAAAAAAGCTCTTTCTAAAGCAAATTTAAACTTCAAAGAAATTGATTACATTAATGCACACGGCACATCAACTCCTGCTAATGACAAAGCTGAAACATTAGCAATTAAAAATGTCTTTAATGACCATGCTTATAATTTAAAAATAAATTCTACTAAATCAATTATTGGTCACTCTTCAGGTGCTGCAGGTGCTATGGAGGCAGTTGCTTGTGCAAAATCTATTTCTGAAGGCAAAATCCATGGGACCATAAATTATGCCACTCCTGACCCTGATTGTGATTTAGATTACACACCAAATAGTTCAATTGATTATGAAATTAATTATGCTTTATCAAACAGTTTCGGGTTTGGTGGACATAATTCATGCATTATTTTCTCTAAATTTACATAAATAAGTAGACTATTTTTTGGTCAAAAGATATTCTTATTTATAAGTTATGACTGAAAAATCCTTCGTCCATTTACATAATCATTCAGAATTTAGTTTCATCGACGGAAGTTCTCTTCTTCCTTCAATGGCTTCTATTTGTAATGACTTTGACATGCCAGCAATTGCATTAACTGATCATGGTAATTTATATGGAGCAATTGATTTTTATAATGCATGTAATAATAAAAATGTTAAGCCTATAGTAGGATGTGAGTTCTATGTTGCCCCTAAATCTAGATTTGAAAAAGATCCAAGCCATACATATGACCATTTAACTGTTTTAGCTAAAAATAATAAAGGTTATTCGAACTTAATAAAATTAGTTTCTAAAGGTAATTTGGAAGGTTTTTATTACAGGCCAAGAATAGATAAAGAGTTGCTTAAAGAGCATTCTGAAGGACTAATTGTACTTTCTGGTTGCCCATCCTCAGAATTATTTAAGAAAATTATTTCAGAAGATGAGAAATCAATTATTGAAACAATTAATTGGTACAAGGAAATTTTTGCTGATGATTATTATCTAGAAATAATGAGGCATGAACATATTGAAAATCAAGAAAAAGCAAATAAATGGATTATTGATAATCACAAAAGTTTGAATTTAAAAATTGTAGCAACAAATGATAATCATTATGAAACTAAAAATGATTATGAAAAAGAAATATTGCTCAAAAATGTAAGGTCTGGCAGTTCGAATCCTAGGTCGGATATCTTGGAAGATAATAGTTACTATATTGCAAGTCCTGAAGAAATGAGAGAAAAGTTTAAAGATGTCCCTGAGTCTTGTGACAACACGTTAGAAATTGCTGAAAAGTGTAACTTAGAAATAGACTTTTCTAAAACAATGATCCCTGAATTCAAGGTTCCTGATAATAAAGAATCTTTCGGTTACCTGAAAGAATTATGTGAAGAGGGTTTGAAAAAAAAATTTCCTGATTCAAGTAAAGAAATTACTGAAAGGCTTGAATATGAATTATCAGTAATCAAAGAAACTGATTTTGCTGATTATTTTCTTGTTGTATGGGATATATTCAAATTTGTTAACAGCAAAGGA
>MDTG01169978.1_pt1 | contig 18697 bp, 10 predicted proteins | sample 811421 | NCBI WGS metagenome assembly MDTG01 (sample SAMN05326645, study PRJNA326480) | marine metagenome | isolation source: seawater | place: Pacific Ocean: South East | collected 2011
CGCAGGTCGGGGTTCTTCTCCTTGATGCCCAGCCGCCCGTCCCCGTCGATGCGGAGCAGCGTCGCGTCGCCGATCCGCTGGATATCGAACCCGCCGTTCCCGCCGGGCCCGTTCCCGCCGATCCGGAGGCGAGGCACGCCGTTCTGCCAGCCGAGGAAGTACGAGGCCTCCTGGTTGTCGGGGTTGTAGACCGAGAGCCCCGCCCCGGCCCCTGTCGAGCGGATCCGCCCATCAACATGCAGGGGATTCAGCGGATCGCTGACGCCGATTCCCACATCGCCGTCGCCGTCCACCACGATCCCCCTTGTCGCCAGCGAGTACGGCGCCGCCGTGACCTTCTGGCGGGGCGACAGCGCCGTCCCGTCGACGATCACCTCGAGCCAGAGCTGGTCGCCGTTGAAGGCGCCGACATCGAACCCGAGGTCGGTCGAGAAGAGCCCGCCGTCGAATTCGATCTCGCCCGCACTCTTCGTGACGAGCCCGCCGACAGGCTGGTCCAGCGTGGGGCTCGTGTGCAACCGGAAGGCGATCGGCACATCGCTCGCGCCGTCCGCCGCGACCCCGTTGTCCTCGAGGTAGCCCTGGTAGGTGAACCCGACATCGATCGCGGACGCGGTGCCCGCGAGCCCCGCGAGCAGGCCCGCGCACAGCGCACGGGCGGTGTTCGTGAATTCCATGATGGTCTCCTTTGCTCCGATGGCGTGTCCGGGGCAACACCCGCGGTCCGGATCGCCCCGGCCGCGAGCCCCGGCGTGTGCTCAGGGGCCCTCGCGTCATCCGGGGCCGTCGGAGCTCACGAAAACGGAAAAAACCGAGATCCGGCGCCCGCCGTGTATGCTGGTCAGGGGCCGACCGGGCGAGGGAGTGCGGCGTGGGCGGGATTTCCGAGGCAACAGTGCTGCTGCAGGCGGGTCGCACGGGCGACGCCGGCGCCGCCCAGCGTCTGGGCGCCGTCGTCTACGCCGAACTCCGCGGCCTGGCGCAGGCCCTCCTGCGACGCGAGCGCGACGACCACACCTTGCAACCCACCGCCCTCGTGCACGAGGCCTATCTCCGCCTGTTCGACCAGACAGCCGTGGAGTGGGAGGACGAGACCTATTTCTACGGGGTCGCGGCGACGACCATGCGTCGCGTGCTCGTGGACCACGCGCGACGGCACAAGCGGCAGAAACGCGGGGGGGAGCGACAACGCGTCCCGCTCGATGTCGATGCCCTCGCGAGCGATCCGGCAAGGCTCGATCTCGTCGAGCTCGACGAGGCGCTCTCGCGCCTCGCGTCGATCAGCCCGCGACGCGCGCGCGTCGTGGAACTCCGCTTCTTCGGGGGATTGGGCGTTGACGACACCGCACGCGTCCTGGAGATCTCCCCCGCGACCGTGAAACGCGAATGGGACTCGGCCCGCGCATGGCTCCTTCTCCAACTCGGCACAAACCCGACGGGAGGCGACGATGCCTGAGCGCACCGGAGCGACCGTGCCCGACGAGCTGTGGGACCGCGTCTTCCGCGCGATCGATCGGGCGGATGCGCTCCCCGAGGACCGCCGCGCGCGCGCGATCCGGGACGCGCTCGCCGATTCGCCCGAAGCGCTGGCGCTCGCCGAATCGCTGGGGCGCGTCGAGCTTTCCGCGACGGGATTCCTCGAGCACACGCCCGCCGCGGCGCTCGACGGGAGCGCCCCCTTCGAGGGCGAGCCGGACCCGCTGCTGGGCGCGCGCCTCGGGGTGTTCGAGGTCATCGAGCCCATCGCGTCGGGCGGCATGGGGCGGGTCTATCGGGGGCGCCGCGCCGACGGCCTGTTCGAGCAGACCGTCGCGGTCAAGGTGCTCCTCGCGGACGCCGGATCCCCCGCGGCGCGCGAGCGATTCCGCATCGAACGACGCGTCCTCGCCCGTCTCGAGCACCCGGGCATCGCGCGCATCCTCGACGGCGGGGTCACCGACGATGGGCGGCCCTACTTCGTGATGGAGCATGTGGACGGCGTGCGGCTCGACCGCGCCGCGGACGACCTGGCTCTCCCGGCGCGGCTGGCGCTGTTCGAACGCATCGCCGAGGCGGTCGCCTATGCCCATGCGCACATGGTCATCCACCGCGACCTTAAGCCCGCGAATGTGCTGGTGACGCGGGAGGGGGTCCCCAAGCTCCTCGACTTCGGGATCGCAAAGATCGTGCGCGACGATGAAGACGGGGTCACCCTTCTGGGGGACCGCCCGCTCACGCCGCAATACGCGGCCCCCGAGCAGATCCGGGGGGACGCGGTGAGCCAGACGACGGATGTCTACGGGCTGGGCCTGCTGCTCTACGAGCTGGTGTCGGGGACCAAGCCCTACCGGGTGGAGGGCTCGCGCGAGCAGGCGGAGCGCGTGGTGTGCGAGACCGACCCCGCCCCCCCGAGCCGAGCGGCGGCGGGGGACGCGGGCGCGCGCCGCTGGGCGTCGCGCCTCCGGGGGGACCTGGACCGGATCGTGCGCAAGGCGATGGCAAAGTCGCCCGCGGACCGGTACGCGAGCGTGGACCGGCTGCTCGAGGATGTGCGCCGGTTCCGTGCCCGCAGGCCCATCCTCGCGCGCCCCGCGTCGGCGTCGTACACGGCGCGCATGTTCGTGCGCCGGCACCCGGTCCCGGCGATCGCGGGCACCGCGGCGGTGCTCGGGTGCATCGGGGCGGTCGTCGCCGGATCGGTCGCGTACCAGCGTGTATCGAGCGCGGCGCGCGCCGAGCAGGAGCAACGCATCATCGCAGAGCAGATCGGGGTCTTCCTGGATGACATGCTCCGCACCGTGGACCCCGAGAACGCGCGGGGTCGTGATACGGCGCTGCTCCGCGGGGTGCTCGATCGTGCGCACGATCGGCTCCGATCGGACGCGATCGAGTCGCCCGCGGTCCGCGCGCCGCTCGAGCACCGTGTCGGCGCTACCTACGCGGCGATCGGCTCGGTCGATCGCGCCGCGGATCACCTCGCGGAAGCGGAGCGGCTGCGGGGGGTGCTGGGACAGGAGGATTCTCCGGCGATGGCCGACACGCTGCTCGCGAGGGGGATTCTCGAGGCCGAGCGGGGTCGTTTCGAGGAGGCGGCGCCGCGCCTGGAGCGGGCGATCGAGATCAGGCGGCGCGCCCCGGGTGTCGGGCCGCTCGATCTCGGGATCGCGCTGGACGCGATGGGAGGGCTGCGGTTGTCGGCGGGTCGGCTCGAAGAGGCGCAAGGGCCGCTCGACGAGGCGTGGTCGCTGCTCGAACCGGTTCTGGAGCCGGACGACGACCGTTTGCTGCACACGATCAACAAGCGGGTGATCATCGTGACCCAATCAGGCGATCTGGCGGGGGCGCTCGGGATGCTGCGCCCGCACGCGGAGGCTGCGGCGGGGCGGGGCGCGCCCTCGCCCGCGGTGTGCGTGACGCTGAACACGATGGCGATCCTGTGCAGCCGATCGGGGGATCACGAAGCATCGCTGCGGTGGCACGGGCGGTGCGTGGAGATGTCGGAACTGCTGTACGGCCCGCTGCACGCGTTGGCGCTGAAGGCGCGCGCGAACCGGGCGGTCGCGCGGGAGCGAGCGGGATCCGTGGTCGAGGCGGAGGCGGACTACCGCGCGGTGCTCACGGCGCAGGAGGGCGCGCTGGGGATGGAGCACCCCGACACGATCTCGACGCGGCAGAACCTGGGGGTTCTTCTCGTGCGCACGGAGCGGGCGCGCGAGGCGATCCCCGTGTTGCGGGGTGTGCTGGATGCCTCGGTGCGCGCGATCGGCGCGGCGCATCCGAGCACCGCGATGGCGCGGGCGTCGCTCGCGGAGGCGATCTTGGGGGGCGGCTCGGCATCGGATCGGGCGGAGGCGGAGAGCCTGCTCGTGCGCGCGGTCGAGGATCTCGAAGCGGCGATGGGCCCCGGGGCGGGGCCCGTCAAGAGGGCGAGGCGAACGCTCGAGCGCGCGCGCAACGCGGACGACGCTGAGCGCCCCGGTGGCGACGGCTGAGCGCAGCGGATATACGGGGATCATGATGCGACATGTGCTCGGAGTGGTTGCAACGCTGATCGGTGTCGCGGTCGCGTGTGGTGGGGCGACCGCGGCGCCGTCGCGCCCGAATGTCGTGCTGATTGTGTGCGACGATCTCAACGACTGGGTGGAGCCTCTGGGCGGGCATCCGCAGGCGCAGACGCCGGCGCTGGCGTCGTTTGCACGCACCGGCGTGACCTTCACCAACGCGCACTCCAACAACCCGGTGTGCGCTCCGTCGCGGTCGAGTTTCCTGACAGGGATCTACCCCCATACTTCGGGGAACCTGTTCTGGAAGAAGTGGTTCGAGAACCCGGTGCTCGCGGAGTCGAAGACGCTGATGGGGTACTTCCGCGAGAACGGGTACCGCGTCGTGGGCTCGGGGAAGTTGATGCACCATGCGCGCCGCGGGGAGTGGGACGAGTTCCCGAACCCCGCGGATTACGGCCCGCTCGCGTGGGATGGTGAGCGGCGCGTCGGGCACCCCAGCGTCGCGGAGCCCTTCCGATCGATCGGCGCAATCGACGGATCGTTCGGCTCGCTGGCGGATGTGCCGTTCGCGGACGACCCGCGACAGCCCGATGCCGACAAGCCCGGGTCGGGGTGGATCTATGGGGGATGGCAATCCGTGCGACCCTTCCGGTATGCGGGGCCGGACGATCGGGACCTGACGCCTGACGAGCGGGTGGCGCGGTGGGCGGCGCGACGGCTGGAGCGTTTCAGCGAGGAGGGCGAACCGTTCTTCCTCGCGGTGGGGTTCATCAGGCCGCACACGCCGATGTATGCGCCGCAGGCGTTCTTCGACCGGTTCCCGCTCGACTCGGTCGAGCTGCCCCCCAGGCTCGCGGGGGACGCGGGCGACACGCGGTACGCGGCGCATTTCTCTCCTGAGGTGAAGGGGAGGCGGTATTTCCGGTTGATCGAGGCGTCGTACGGCTCGGCGGAGGCGGGGCTGAAGCGGTTCGCGCAGGCCTATCTCGCGTGCACGGCATTCGCGGATGCGCAGATCGGCGTCGTGCTCGGCGCGCTTGCGCGGACGGGGCTCGACGAGAACACGGTGGTCGTGATCACGAGCGATCACGGGTTCAACATCGGGGAGAAGTCGTTTCTGTTCAAGAACAGCCCGTGGGAGGAGAGCACGCGGGTGCCGCTCTTCGTGCGCGCGCCGGGGGTGAGCGTCGCGGGTGGGCGCACGGACACGCCCGTGAGCCTGATCGATCTGTATCCGACGCTCGCGGACCTCTGCGGGCTGGAGGGCGACACGCGGAAGAGCGCGGCGGGGCGACCGCTGGACGGGCATTCGCTGCGTCCGCTGCTCACCGATCCGGCTGCCGGTGTTTGGGAGGGCCCTCCCGCGGCTTTGACGATGGTGCATGCGGAGGAGGACGCGGCGCGCGAGCAGCCTCCCGAGGCACACGACGACCCGGCCAGCCAGCACTGGAGCATCCGGACGCGGACGCATCGGTATGTCCGGTACAACACCGGCGCGATCGAGTTGTATGACCATCGGACCGACCCCCACGAGTGGTACAACCTCGCGGATGAGCCCAGTCAGCGAGGGACGATCGAGCAGATGGACGGGTTGCTGCGCGAGATGATCGCGCCGGTTGTGCTTGAGCCCCAAGGCTCCGAAGCGCGGGTGCGGGAGCAACGCGGGGATGGAAACGGGGAGGATCAGCCGTGACGGTGAGGGAACGGGACGGCGCGTTTATCGCGGACACGGCGCGCGTGATCGGCGATGTCCGGCTGGGTGCGCGTGTCAGCGTCTGGTACGGCGCGGTGGTGCGGGGTGATGTCGCGCCGGTGGTGATCGGCGAGGGGACCAATGTCCAGGACAACGCGGTCATCCATTGCGATCACCTGTACGCGAATGTCATCGGGCGGGCTGTCACCATCGGGCACGGGGCGATCGTGCACGGCGAGTCGGTCGGCGACGGGACGCTGATCGGGATGGGGGCGGTGGTGCTGGGGCACACGAGGATCGGGAAGGGGTGCCTGATCGGGGCGGGGGCGGTGGTGCCTCCCGGGATGGAGGTGCCCGACGGACAGGTGGTGGTGGGGGTGCCCGGCAAGATCGTGCGCGCCGTGAACGACGCGGACCGGGCGTATCTCGCGAAACTTCCCGAGCATTACATCCGCCTCTCACGGCGGCACGCGGCGGAGCCCGAGCGGGCGCGGGTGTTCGAGATGTCCGAGATCCGCAACGCGGACCTGATTCCTCCGCAAGGGCCATAAAAAAAGCGGGAACCGGTTGGTTCCCGCTCGGGCGAAGGGATCGCGTATCGGGATTGGAGGCGTCAGTCCGTCGTCATCGCGCGGGCGGAGGCGCCGTGGGTGTGCGGGTCGAGGTCGAAGCGATCGAGGTTCATGACCTTGTTCCAGGCGGAGACAAAGTCCTCGGCGAACTTGCGGGAGGCGTCGTCGCTCGCGTAGACCTCCGCGAGCGCACGGAGCTCGGAGTTGGCGCCGAAGATGAGATCGACGCTCGTTGCGGTCCACTTCTGCGCGCCTGTCTCGCGGTCGAACCCGATGTAGAGGTGCTCGTCGCCCTCGGCTTGTTTCCACTCGGTGCCCATGTCGAGCAGGTTGACGAAGAAATCATTGGTCAACTCGCCGGGGCGGTTGGTGAGGATGCCTCGGGTCGTGTCGTCGGTGTTTGCGCCGAGGGCTCGCATGCCGCCCACGAGGACGGTCATCTCGGGCGGGGTGAGGGTGAGCTGGTTGGCGCGGTCGACGAGTTCGACCTCGGGGCGCCGGTAGTACTCGGCGCCGGTGTAGTTGCGGAAGCCGTCGGTCATCGGGCGCAGGAAGGCGAACGATTCGGCGTCGGTCATCTCCGCGGTGGCGTCGGTTCGCCCCGGGATGAACGGGACGGTGATGCTGTGTCCCGCTTCGCGGGCGGCGGCCTCGATCGCGGCGCATCCGCCCAGGACGATCATGTCGGCCATGGAGATGCGGGTGTCGTCGTTCTGGGCGTCGTTGAACGATTCGCGGATCTCGGCGAGTGTCGCGAGCACGCCTTCCAGCTCATCGGGATCGTTGACCTCCCAGGAGCGCTGGGGTTCGAGCATGATGCGGGCGCCGTTCGCGCCGCCTCGCTTGTCGCTGTCGCGATAGGTGGACGCGGAGGCCCAGGCGGCCTTGACGAGGTCGGCGACGGGCAGCCCCGATGCGAGGATGTCGCGCTTGAGCAACGCGATGTCGCGCGCATCGACGAGGTTGTGGTCGACGGGTGGGACGGGGTCCTGCCAGACCTGCGGGGGCGCGACATCGGGGCCCAGCAGGCGGGCGTGGGGGCCCATGTCCCGGTGGGTCAGCTTGTACCACGCCCGCGCGAACGCGTCATTGAAGGCGGACGCGTCGTTTGCGAACCGCTGGGAGATCTCGCGGTAGATCGGGTCTTCGATCAGCGCGATGTCGGTGGTGAGCATGATGATTTTGTTCTTCTTGCCTTCGATGTGCGCATCGGGCACGATTGCCGGTGCATCGACGGGCGTCCATTGCCACGCGCCGGCGGGGCTCTTGGTGAGCTCCCACTCGAAGGCGAACAGGCTGTTGAGGTATGCGTTGGACCACCTGGTGGGGGTGGGGGTCCAGGCGCCCTCCAGACCGCTGGTGATGGTGTCGGCGCCCTTGCCCGTGCCGTAGCTGCTCTTCCAGCCCAGGCCCTGCTGCTCGATCGGGGCGGCTTCGGGCTCGGGCCCGACATGGCTGGCGGGCCCGGCGCCGTGCACCTTGCCCAGCGTGTGCCCGCCCGCGATGAGGGCGACGGTTTCCTCATCGTTCATCGCCATGCGGGCGAAGGTGGTCCGGATGTCTTTCGCGGCGGCGAGGGGGTCGGGCTTTCCGTTGGGTCCCTCGGGGTTGACATAGATCAGGCCCATCTGGACCGCGGCGAGGGGATTGGCGAGCTCGCGGTCGCCCGAGTAGCGGGCGTCGGCGAGCCACTCGCCTTCGGGGCCCCAGTAGATATCGTCCTGGGGTTCCCAGACATCCTCGCGACCGCCGCCGAAGCCGAAGGTGTCGAGGCCCGCGGATTCGAGCGCACAGTTGCCCGCGAGGACCATGAGGTCCGCCCAGGAGATCGCTTGGCCGTACTTTTTCTTGACGGGCCAGAGCAGGCGTCGGGCCTTGTCGAGGTTAGCGTTGTCGGGCCAGCTGTTGAGGGGCGCGAAGCGCTGTGTGCCGTCGGAGGCGCCGCCGCGCCCGTCGGTGACGCGGTATGTTCCGGCGCTGTGCCATGCCATGCGGATGAACAGCGGGCCGTAGGTGCCCCAGTCGGCGGGCCACCAGTCCTGGGAGGTCGTCATGACCTCGTTGATGTCGTTCTTGACGGCTTCGAGGTCGAGGGTCGCGAAGGCGGCGGCGTAGTCGAAGTCCGCGCCCAGCGGGTCGCTCTTGGTCGAGTTCTGGCGCAGGATGTCGAGGTTGAGCTGGTTGGGCCACCAGTCGCGGTTCGTCATCATGCCGGTCATCGCGTGCGCGGCGTTCTGGGCATCGGCTGGTTCGTATTCGGCTGGTTCGACGGACCCCGCGGCGAGGACGAGGCTCGCGGTCGCGGAGGTGAGGACCGCGACAAGTCGTGCGGCGTGGCGTCGGGAAGCGAGGGTGTTCATGGCTCCTCCGGGTTGTGATGGTGCGAGAGTGACCGGTCCAAGATGATAGACCGGTGTTCACGGCACTCGTCTTGCGGCGGAGCGGCGGGTGAGGAGGTTCGGTTGTGGTTCATTCTGCGTCGAGTGACGCGGCGAACGACCCCGGATCGTCGACGAAGGACTTGAGGCAGACCGGGCAGCAGAACCCGATGACGCGCCCTTCGTAGACGATCGCGTGAGCCGGATCAGCCGGTGCGCCGGAGACGGGGCAGTCACGGTTGACCGGCGCGAGCGAGACCGCCGGAGGTCTGTCGTGTTGTGGCTCGCCGGGCAGCGGGCGATCGCTCGAGAACGCGGGTTCGTCCTCCGTCTCGATCGCCGCTGTCGGCGGCGCACCGGTGTTGATCCGCAGATCTGGGCGCTGGTTCCTTAGTGATTCGAGGCCGTCCTCCGTGAGACGGGTGCGCCAGAGATAGACGCGTTCGAGCGCGCGCATGCTGGCGAGCGATTCGATCGATTCATCGCCCAGGTCGGTTCCGACGATCCGGAGTTCGCGGAGGTTGGGCAGCGTCTCGAGGGGGGCGAGTCCCCCCGGTGCGATCTTGGTCCATGAGAGATCGAGCGTTGTGAGTGCCTCGGCGCGGGAGAGCGCCGAGATCGAGCGGTCACCGATCGGGGTCCGGGCCGCGTGGAGTTCGCCCAGGCTCGGAACGATCGGCGTGACCAGTTCCGCGAACCGGTCGTCGTCGACGGTCGCCGCGATGGGGGCGAGATCGACCCAGAGGTTGGGGGCTCCCGGCGCGACGGGGGAGACATGGACGAAGGCATCGGCGAGGCGCCCGCGATCCGAGGGCTCCGCGGGCGGGGCGGTCGGGAGACTCTCGGTGTTCGGCTTGGTTGCCTCCAGCGTGGGGCCCGGTTCATGGGCGATGTCCGCACCCGGCGCGAGCGGCTCGGACTCGAATGCTCCTTCAGCGGGCGCCCCGGCACGGATCCACGCCTCGATCAACGCGATCTCTCGCTGCCGCGGCTGCGGCTTGGTAGCGGGCGGCATGTGCTCGTCGTGCTCGAGCGGGAGGCGCATCCGGGCGAGCAGCGGGCTTTGCTCGGGTTCGCCCGCGACGAGGACCGCTCCCGAGGTCCCGCCGCGTTCGATCGCGTCGAACGAGTCGAGGCGGAGCCCGCCCTTGCGGGCGTCGGTCCCGTGGCAGGATGCGCACCGGGCGTCGAGAACCGGGGCGATGTGGGTTCCGAAGGTGATCGGTCCGCCGCGAGGGGCGGCGATCGGTTCGGCGGGCCCGAGATCCGATGCGAGCAGCGGGGCGTACAGGAATCGCTCGCCGTGCGTGAGGGACGCGCCGAAGTGCCCGGCGGGAAGGAGCACGAGGAGACCGATCACGAGCAGGCGGCGATAGGCGGTGCGGAATCCGAAGGCGTGGCAGCACCCGGCGACGCACAGCGCTCCGGTGAAGACGAGGGCGAGCGTGCGGTGGATCGCGACCCCGGTGCCGGTGTGGGTCCCCTCTTCGGCAAGGACGAGCCCGCTCGCGGCTGCGGCGAGCGAGGCGAAGACGGTGAGCCAGAGCACGAGGGTGATCGCGGGGCGCGTGCTTGCTTGACCTTCATTGTTCTTTCCTCGGTTCTGTCCTCTGTTCCAGAGTTCGAGGGCGACCAGGCCCGCGAGCAGGCCGATCGGCAGGTGCAGCACCATGGGGTGGGTCCGCCCGAGGAGTTGCAGGATCGCGTCGGTGGTCGGCATCCGGGGGTCCGCGGGGTTCGGGTCAGGTGAGGATCTCGTGGACGACGCGGCCGAAGACATCGGTGAGGCGGAAGTCGCGCCCGGCGTGGCGGTAGATGAGCCGCGTGTGATCGAACCCCAGCAGGTGGAGCATCGTCGCGTGCAGGTCGTGGACGCTGACGGGGTTCTGGGTGATGTTGTAGGAGTACTCGTCGGTCGCGCCGTAGGTGATGCCGGGCTTGACGCCGCCTCCCGCGAGCCAGACGGTGAAGCAGCGCGGGTGGTGGTCGCGGCCGTAGGTCTCGGTGGTGAGCTGGCCCTGGCTGTAGACGGTTCGTCCGAACTCACCCGCCCACAGCACGAGGGTGTCGTCGAGCAAACCCCGGCGCTTGAGGTCTCGGATGAGCGCCGCCTGGGGCTGGTCGACCGCGGCGCACTGCTGGCGGATCTCCGCGGGGAGGTTGCCGTGCGCGTCCCAGCCGCGCATGTAGAGCTGGACGAAGCGGACGCCGCGCTCGCTGAGTCGGCGGGCGAGCAGGCAGTTGGCGGCGAACGATCCGGGCTTGTGGACCTCGGGCCCGTACATCTCGAGGGTCTCGGGGTCCTCATCCGAGAAGTCGGTGAGTTCCGGGACGGACATCTGCATGCGGTACGCCATCTCGTACTGGGCGATGCGGGTGTCGATCTCGGGGTCGAGCGTGCGGACGCGGTGTGCCTCGTTCAGTTCCGCGAGGGCGTCGAGCATGCGTCGTCGGTCGGCCCGGTCGATGCCGGGCTGGTCCTTGAGGTAGAGCACCGGTTCGCTGCCGCTGCGGAGGTGGACGCCCTGGTGCTCGCTGGGGAGGAAGCCCGAGCCCCAGAAGCGGGCGGAGAGGGCCTGCATGTTGCCGAAGCCCTGCGTGATGAGCACGACGAAGGAGGGCAGGTTCGCGTTTCCGCTGCCCAGTCCGTAGCTGGTCCACGCGCCGAACGAGGCCCTTCCCGGCTGCTGGCTGCCGGTCTGGAAGAAGGTGATCCCGGGCTCGTGGTTGATCGCGTCGGTGTGCATCGACTTGATGAAGCAGAGTTCCTTCGCGATCGACCCGGTGTGGGGCATCAGTTCGCTGACCCAGGCGCCGTCCTGGTTGTTGGGGTACCGCGAGAAGCGGAAGATCGAGGGCGCGACGGGGAAGCGGTTCTGCCCGCTGGTCATCGTGGTGAGGCGCTGGCCCTGCCTGATCGATTCGGGGAGGTCCTGATCGAACCGCTCCCGCAGCGCCGGCTTGTAGTCGAACAGGTCGATCTGGCTCGGCGCGCCCGACATGTGCATGTAGATCACGCGCTTCGCCTTGGGGCGGAAGTGGGGCTGGCTCGGCAGCGAAACCCCGGGTTGCGTGCCGGCGATCTTCTCCGCGGCGCCCGCGAGACCGGCGATCCCCATCGCGCCCATCGCGGCGCTCATCGTCCGCGCCGAGACATCGAAGAACTGCCGGCGCGTGATGTTCCGGTAGTATTCCTCGGTGGGGTGCAGGGGGTCCATGCCGATCACTCCTGGGTCGTCACCCGGTAGAGGTTCATGACGGTGGAAGCGACCATCGTCCAGGCGGCCAGCTCGGGCTCGGCGCCCGCCATTGTTTCGGGGACCATCGCGTCGCCCACGCGGAGGAGGGACGACGCGTCTCCGGGCGATGCGCTGAACCGCTGGCGGAACGCGTCGAGTGTCTCGCTGAGGACGGCGCGCTCGCGTTCATCGGGCTCCTGGGCGGTGCAGCGTCGGAAGAGCCTGCCGAGCCTGGTTTCGTCGGTCCCTTCGCGCGAGAGCGTCCGCTGCGCGAGGACGCGCGCGGCCTCGACAAACTGTTCGTCGTTCCAGAGCACCAGCGCCTGCAGGGGCGTGTCGGTCGTTGCCCGCTGGACGGTGCAGAACTCGCGTGTCGGCGCGTCGAATGCGCGCATCGCGGGGGGCGGGGCCGCCCGTTTCCAATAGGTGTAGAGCGAACGCCGGTAGAGATCATCCCCCGAGCCGCGGACGAACTCCCGCGTGTTCGAAGCGGGCATCGCGACCTCGCGCCACAGCCCGGCGGGTTGGTAGGGCTTGACCGACGGCCCCCCGGTCTGTTCGACGAGCAGGCCCGCGTGGTAGAGCGCCTGGTCGCGGATCTGCTCGGCCCAGAGGCGTCGGCTCGGGTAGCGGGCGAGTAGCTCGTTGTCCGGATCGAGTTCGTGGAGATCGGGTCGGAACGCGGAGTCCTGCCGGTAGGTGGCGCTGAGCACGATCCGCTTGAGCAGCGCGTGCACATCCCATCCGCTCTCGCGGAAATCGACGGCGAGGGTGTCGAGCAATTCGGGATGGGTGGGCCAGGCGCCCTGCAGGCCGAAGTCCTCGGGCGTGCGCACGAGCCCTTCCCCGAACAGCATCATCCAGAACCGGTTGACCGCGACGCGCGCGACCAGCGGGTTGTCGGGTGCGGTCATCCACTGCGCGAGCCCCAAGCGGTTCGGGGGGGCGCCGTGGGGGAGTGATCCCAGCACGGCTGGCACTCGGCGTTCGACGGGTCTTGATTCATCGGGCTGGTCGTACATGCCCCGCACGAGCACGAAGGTCTCTCGCGGCTCGTCGAGTTCTCGCATCACCATCGTCCGCGGCGCCTCGGCCTCGACGCGTGCCGCTTGTGCGCGGAGCTCGTCGAGCCGGAGATAGAGCTGCCCCGTCGGCGAGATGGGCGATCGGTGCCACGCGTCGAACGCCCGGGTCCGGAGGTCATCGGTCCGCACCTGCTCGGGCAGCGCCGCGATGGCAAGGTCGTTGACCGAGAGCGGGGGGAGGTCTGGCGCGAAGTAGAGCCCGCCGGGCCCGCCCGTGTTGATGACCTTCATCACGACGATATTGCGTCCCGCGCGGAGGGGGAGGACGGCGCGGTCCTGATCGGGGGCGACGCCTCGTTCGGTGTCGTTCTCGGCGACCAGCGATCCGTTGACGAAGAGGCGGAACCCGTCGTCGCTGCCCAGTGAGACGGGCAGCTCGATCGTCTCCGGCGAGAAGACCTCTCGGGCGAAATAGACGGCGCCGGGCGTCGGGCCCGTGAACGCGGCGACTTCGCCGTCGCGGATCTCGCGGGCGATCGACCATGTGTGGTCGTCGTCTCCGAAGGAATCAGCGGTGTCGATGCGCGGGACCGACTCGGGCCCGAAGCTCTCCGCGAACACTTCGGCGCGGCTTGGCCCGGTGAAGACCGGGGTTCGGTGCCAGGTGCCGAAGACTGGGACGATCCCCCGGGGCGGTGTGACGGATCCGACGCGCACACGGGTTCTGACGAACGCATGATTCGGGTATTCTGATTCGAATCGGAGCGTGACCGAGAGCCGATCCTCGGCACCGATGTCGGTCGCTTCATCGAGGAGCACGAGCAGCGCACGCGGGCCCGGGTGGTTGTGCCCGTCGATCGCCCAGCCGCTGATCGAGCCCCTGGTCAGCGGGTCGACCCATCGGTGCCCTCCCTCGGTCTGGGCGATATCCGCCCATGCCCAGCGAGGCTCGAGCGCCCGCGAGTCGGTCCCGCGCGAGAGTGAAATCTCGAGATCGGTCAGAACGGCGTTCCCGTTGGAGGCACGCCCCGGGCGGCTGCCCTCGATCGAATCGTCGGTGAGCGCCTCGATCAGCAGGGCGTTTGCGCCCGCGATCGGTTCGTCAAGGCCCAGCGTGAGTTCGAAGCGGTCGGTCTCGGGGTTCTCGCCCGCGGCGCGAACGGAACGATCGTCCAGCACCTCCAGCGTTGAGAGGCCGGCGGAGCGCGCGGATTCGACCCTGGGCGTGCGCCACTCGCTTTGAAGGGCGGAGAAGAAGGCCCGTCGTGCGGCGATGATCTCCTCGCCGGGCGATGCCGCTCTGTCTTCGAGGATCGACAACTCGTCGTTGATTTCTCCGAGACGCTCCCGCTGCAGTTCTGTCAGCACGGCTATCGCGGGTTCGAAGGCGCGGTTGGGGTCGCGCTGCTGGGAATAGAGCCCGGGCTCGTCGTTGGAATTGAAGTACGCGAACAGGCTGTAGTAGTCCTCCGCGGAGATCGGGTCGTACTTGTGGTCGTGGCATCGTGCGCACGACATCGTGAGGCCCAGGAAGACGGACGAGGCGGTGTCGGTCCGGTCGACCGCGTACTCGACGAGATACTCCTCGTCGATCGCGCCGCCCTCGTCGGTGATCACATGGCTCCTGTTGAAGCCGCTCGCGATACGCTGGGGCTCGGTCGCGCCGGGGATCAGATCGCCCGCGAGCTGCTCGGTGATGAACCGGTCGTAGGGCATGTTCATTCGGAACGCGTCGATCACCCAGTCGCGCCAGAGCCACATCTGGCGACCGGCGTCGGTGTGGATGCCGATCGTGTCCGCGTACCGGGCGGCGTCGAGCCAGGGTGTCGTCAGGCGTTCCGCGACGCGGGTGACATAGGGCTCCTCGTTCAAAAGGCGCTCGACCCAGCGGGCGTACGCGTCGTCGCCCTCGCGTTCGCGATCCTGGAGAAATTCGTCCAGCTCTTCGAGCGTGGGGGGGAGCCCCGTCAGGTCGAGGAAGACGCGGCGCAGCAGCGTCTCGGGCGCTGCTTCGGGCGCGGGCGTGACGCTTTGGGCTTCCATCTTCGCGAGCACGAACCGATCGATCTCGTCGCGGGCCCAGTCACCCTTCTGGACCCCGGGCGGATCGTGCCGCGCGGGAGGTTCGAACGCCCAGTGGGGCTCGTACTCGGCGCCTTGCTCGATCCATGCGCGGATCAGAGCGAGATCGGCATCGGTCAGCGGGCGTTTCTGCGCCTCGGGAGGGGGCATGCGCAGGTCGGGGTCGTGGTGGGTGATCCGAGTCCAGAGCGCGCTCGCGTCGGGATCGCCCGGCACGACGGCGCGCGTGCCGTCGCGGCTCGCGATCGCGGCGTCGCGCGTGTCCAGGCGCAGCCCGGCGGCGCGTGTCTCGGGGTCCTGGCCGTGACAGTTGAAACAGCGGTCGGAGAGAAGGGGACGGATGTCGCGTCCGTACCGGACTTCGTTCTGCGTCTCGCCCGCGGGGGACGCGGGTTCATCGGTCGCGACGCGGGCGAGGGCCGCATCGGGGTGAGACGGCGGCGGGGCGTCCCCGCTGCGCAGGGATCCGAACGGATCCCCGAAAGCGAGCCAACCGACGCCCGCCAGCGCCGCGCACGCGACGAGGGCGAGCAGGCATTCGAGCGCACGCCCGCGCACCGGGTCATCCTGTGTGCCTCGCGGATTCAGTGGATATCTCCCCCGCGCGGCAGATCGGAACCGGGCGGTTCGCCGAGTATACCGGAGGCGGATCCTGGGCCAACCGGTCCCGGCTCAATCATGGGAGCACGATCCGGGTGAATCGCTCCGCCCGTTTGCGAATCCCGGGGCTGGCGCACGCCACTCCGTTGGGTGGTGGGATGCGCGAACGCATGGCGCTCGTTGCGATTCAGTCGCTGTACACGGCGTCGTCCGGGTTACCGCCGCTGACGAGATACGCGATCAGGTCGCGCAGATCGTCAGCGTTGAAGCTGTTGACGAGACCCGCCGGCATCGCGGAGGTGGGCGAGGGCTCGATCGAGCGGATCCGCTCCCGCGGGATCCTGGTCGGCGAAGCCGACGAGCCGAAGTAGGGCGCAACCGTAATGTGCTGCTCGTCCGCCCCGGTGATGATCCCGCTGACGGGATCCGCGTCGCGCAGGGTGACAACCGAGACCGCGTACTGATCCGAGACCGAGGCGCTCGGTTCGATGATCGCTCGCACAAGGTCCGCGGGCGCGTAGGTGCGCCCCACGCTGGACAGATCGGGTCCGACATTGCTCCCGAGCCCGTTCATCTGATGGCAGCTCATGCACGCCGCGGCGCGATAGAGACCCGCTCCACGCTCAAAGGAGACGCCGCGGAGTGTGCCGACGGCCCGCGCGGCGTCGTCGGTTGTCCAGGCGCGGAATGGGCCGGAGGGGAACACCATCTCGGGAAGGTCGCTCTGCTGGTTGATCGGCTCGAGCAGCGGCGCGAGGGCCTCTCGCTCGAGAGCGGTGCAACGGCCGAGCGCTCGCTGGCGGATCGCGTCGATGAAGCCGCGGTAGCTCATGCCGCCTGATGCCGCGGAGGCGCGTTGCAGAAAAGTAAAGAAGGCCTGCCGCTGCTGGAAGGTCCATCCGGACTCGAGATTGCTGAGCATGTGGGCGTAGCGGATCGCGTCGGTGGGCGGTGGGGCGTCGAGCATGTCGCGGATGGCGCTGCCGTACTGATCGTTCTGCTCCGCGAGGTCCGCCCAACTCGCGGGGGTGCGCGCCGCGGTGTCGCTCAGGCGTTCGAGGCAGCGGTCGATCACACCCGGATCGCCGAGCGCGATGAGCAGGCGGACAGCCTCTGTCTCGACGGCTTCCGATCCGGAGAACAGACGGGTGTGTGTGATCAGTTTCGATCGTGTCGAGTCGCTCGGCGGACCCAGGCGGATCATCGCGAGCGCCGCAGCTCGGAGGAGCGCGAGGCTCGCGTCCTCACTGGCATATTCAGGATCGAACCGCAGGAGGGCTTGGTACATGCCTTCCGCGTGCTCGGGCGCGTCGTGGCGGGCGAGGGCGATCAGGGCTTGCCCGGCGCTGAGCGGGTCGGTCTCCTCGAGGGCCCGCGTTCTCCACTCGGTTTCGGGTCGGTGCTCAAGGGCCACCCGCGCCGCGTGGCGGACGAAGCGATCGCGATGAGCGAGGTCGCGCCAGAGGGAGTCGAGTTCGCCGCGCGCCCTCGGGTGGTGCAACGCTTCGAGGGCGGTACGCCGTGCTGTCTCGGCGGGAGTCGGAAGTTCCCGGGGTGTTCGGACTGTCGCTTCATCCCCTCGATAGACGATGCGGTAGAGGCGGGAGGCGAGGCGGCGACCGCCGGTCGTGAAATAGAGCGAGCCGTCCGCGCCCATCGCGGCGTCGGTTACCGGCAGGGGTTTGCCCACGACGAACGGTTCGACCTCGGCATCGAAGCTCGCACCGGCGGGATTCAGATGGACCGCGTAGATGATCCCGTAGGTCCAGTCGAGCATGAACATCGCCCGCTGGTAGCGTTCGGGGAACGCGGCGCCGGTTCCGAAGAGCATGCCGGTGGGGGATGCGGGGCCGATATCGACCACCGGGGGCAGCGAGTCGGGATAGTGGTCGGGCCACTTGCCGCTGCCGAAGCGCCAGCCGAAGTCGGCGCCGCTCACCACATGGCACACGCGCGCCGGGCGGTACCAGGGCAGGCCCAGGTCCCACTCCATATCGGAGTCGAACGCGAAGACCTCGCCCGCGGGGGAGACCGCGAGGTCGTACGCGTTCCGGAACCCGCACGCGATCAGTTCGACCTCCGCGCCGTCGGGCGAGACGCGGCAGACATACCCGCCCGGCGCCATCCGCCCCGTCGCGTGCCCCCTCGGGTCGGGGTCGCGCGCCAGCAGCAAATCTTCGCCCCACACCCGCGGCACGCGGCTCGCGGTGAGCGACTCGGGGAGCGGGGTGTGATTCCCGCAGACGAACAGCAGCGATTCACCGTCCGGGTGGAGCACCACGGCGTGCGAGCCGTGCTCTCCGTCCCCGGAGACCTCGACGATCAGCTCGGGGGCGTCGACCTCGCCGTCCCCATCGGCATCCGTGATGCGGAGCAGGCCCCTGCCGGTCTCCATCACATAGAGCGCGTCGAACGCATACAGCAGGCCTTGTGCGCCGTTGAGCGGGAGATCGACAGGCGTGATCTCGGGTGCGGATTCGAAGTCATCGAGCGGGGGCGGGGTGATGCGGAAGAGCCCGCCGTACTGGTCGACAGCGTACAGCGTGCCGTCGGGACGATCGCACAGCGCCACCCATGAGCCCTGTGTCGGGGCATCGACTTCGTGGAGCAGTTCGACATCGAAGCCGACGGGGGCGGAGATCGATCGGTCGGTCCGGGGGCTGATCGCCACCGATCGTGAGGAGCCCGGATCCGGTTGGATCGCGGCGCCACCCAAGGGCAGGGCGAAGAACAGCGGGACGAGGAGCAGCGGGCGCGTGGACAGGCGGCTTCGGAACATCGTGCGATGATACTCGGAGACAAACCGTGCCCCCGAGGTCGCTGTGTTCTCGGTCCATGCCCCGTCTGGACCGGCGCTCGGCGTTTGTTCTGCGCACGATCGATGCCGCGTCACCGAAAGGCTTGGTGATCCGGGGCGATACGAATACAGTCGCGGCAGGCCGTGGGGGCTCGTCCGGACCGGGCTGGATGAGCAAACCGATCGAGGAGAAGTCCGATGCGTTGGACGCAGTCGTTGGGCGTTCTGGGTGTGTGCACACTGGCGGGGGCGGTGATCGCCCAGCCGGTCCACGAGTGGCTGGGGGACGGGGTGGTCCGTTCGTTCGCGTCCACCGCGGCGCGGGACA
>MDTG01386435.1_pt1 | contig 18697 bp, 14 predicted proteins | sample 811421 | NCBI WGS metagenome assembly MDTG01 (sample SAMN05326645, study PRJNA326480) | marine metagenome | isolation source: seawater | place: Pacific Ocean: South East | collected 2011
CCGCCCACGTGGTGGAAAGGCAGGCAGGCCAGCCAGCGGTCGCCCGGGTCGTGGCCGAGCCGGACGGCCGAGCCGAAGGCGCTGAACACGAGCTGCCCGGTGGTCAGCTCGACGGGGGTCGGCTCGCCGCTGCTGCCCGAGGTGAAGAGCACCAGGCGCGGCTCCTCGAGCGGCCAGAAGCGCTCGGCCGGCGCGGGGCCGAGGGGCAGCTGGTGCACGAAGGCGGCCTCCGGGTCGAGCTCGCGCAGCACCTCGCGCGTCGCAGCGCCCAGGCCGTGGCTGAGCAGGACGCGGCTGACGCCGGCCACGGCCAGGTTGCGCGCCAGCTCCTCGCGGGGCGCGTTGGGGTCGAGGGGCACCGCCGTCGCGCCGACCCAGCCCAGGGCGTGGAGCGCGATCGCGTAGCTGGGGCTGGGCGGCCCGCAGAGGGCGACCCGGTCGCCGGGGTGGACGCCGGCGGCGGCCAGGCGGCCGGCGAAGCGCTGCACGGCGGTGGCGAGGTCCCCGGCCGACCACACCAGGTCGCCCGAGACGAGGGTCGGGTGCTTGGGGCGCGCCAGGCAGGTGCTCCACACCGGGTTGGGGACGGCCTCCCCGGTGGGCCCGGGCGAGGCGGGCAGGGGCTGGGCGGCGCTCCGCTCTCGCGGGGCGCGCAGGGGCGGCTCGCGCAGATCCGAGGTCATGGAGACTCCTTCTTCCCGCACGCGGCGGGCACGAGCAGCGAGGGCTCGCCGAGCTCTTGGCCAGGCGAGGTGGGGAGGGGCTGGCGCCCGCCCAGGGGGGCGGGCAGCTGGCCGAGGTCGGCCGCCAGCGCCGGCGCGAGCCCGCAGGCTTCGTCGGCCGGGAGGCAGGCGCTGAGGGCCAGGGCCGCGGCGCGGCCGACGACCGAGTCCAGGGCGTGGGTCGCGATCACGCGGACCCCCGCGGCGTGGGCGCGGCGCGCCAGGCGGAGCGCCACCAGCGGCCCGCCCAGGTAGGTCGGCTTGAGCACGAGCGCGTCGGCGGCCGCGAGCTCGAGGGCGCGCTCGAGGTCGGCGGACGCGCGCAGGCCCTCGTCGAGGGCGAGGGGCAGCGGGCTCTGGCGGCGCAGCTCGGCGAAGGCGACCAGGTCACCCGCAGGGATCGGCTGCTCGACCCACTCGGGGGCGAGCTCGGCGAAGCGCTCCAGCTCGGCCAGGGCCTCGGCCGGCGTGCTCCAGGCGCCGTTGGCGTCGAGGCGGAGGGTGGCCTCGGGGCCGATCGCGGCGCGGATGGCGCGGGCGCGGGGGAGGTCGAGGTCGGCGGCGCTCACCTTGAGCTTGAAGCAGGTCACTCCCGCTTCACACGCTGCGGCGGCCTGATCCGCGTCGTGAACCAGAACTTGCAGCCGGACCGAGTCGCGCGGGGTCAGCGCGGGGTCGACGTGGGCGGCCAGGAGCTGAGCGAGCGAGCGGCCCTGGCGCTGGGCGAAGAGGTCGAGCAGGGCGACCTCGACCGCGCAGGCGACCTCGGGCGTGGTGGCGGCCTCGAGCTGGGCCCAGGCTTCGACCGCGGCCAGGTCAGCGAAGGAGGCGTGGCTCAGCTCAGGGAGGAGCGTCGCGAGGCGGGCGGCGGTGGCGGCGTGGCCAGCGCCGAAGCCGGGCCAGCAGGCGGCGTCGCCCAGGCCGCGGCGGCCCTGGTGGTCGTGGAGCGCGACCAGCCAACCCTGGCGGGTGGTCTCCCCGCGCACGGGGCGGCGGAAGGGGAGCGCGTAAGGGAGGAGCTCAACCTGGCGGAGGATCATGCTCGACCTCCGACCCTGAGCTGCTGTCGCTGGAGCGAGGGCGCCAGGGCGCTCCGATTCACCGCAGAGGCGCCGAGAACGCAGAGGTTGCGCAGAGGGCTCCCGGCGGAGTCGAGCGCGCGACGGACCCAGTCGCTGGCGTGTTGGCCCGCGGTGGCTGAGAGCGATCCAGGACGAGAGGGAGTTGACGCTGGGCGCAGGCTCCAGCGCGGAGCGATCGAAGGAGGAGAGCAGGCAGAGAGGAAGCCGGGCAGTCGGCAGGAGGAGGCGGGGCGAGGGTCGCGGGGCGAGGTCGCGACGAAGGAGCAGCGCGGCGCGAGCGACGGCCTCGCCGGCGAATCGCTCCTCTGCGCAACCTCTGCGTTCTCTGCGTCTCTGCGGTCGATCGAGGCGTGCGACCCGCTTGGGATCGGAGTCATAGCAGCGCCCCCCCGCTGAGGAGGAGCGCGTAGACCAGCTCCAGGCGGCCCGTCGCGCCCAGCTCGGGGTTCAGCTCGGGGCCGTCGAGGCGCCACAGCTTGCGGACCTGCCACAGGCCGAGGGGCAGGGCGACGAGGCTCAGGAGCCAGCCGCGGGGGGCCGCGCCGGCGGCGACCGCGATCGGCGGGACCGCGAAGGCGCCCAGGACGCAGAGCGTGTACTCGAGGCGGGCGCCCCGCTCGCCGAAGCGGACCGCGAGGGTCTTCTTGCCGACGCGGGCGTCGCCCACGCGGTCTCGCAGGTTGTTGACCGCCAGGATCGCGGTCGCGAGCAGGCCGAGGGGCAGGCCGGCGATCAGCGCCTGGGGCGGGAGGCTGAGGGCCTGGACGTAGTAGGCGCCGCCGGTCGCGACCAGGCCGAAGAACACCAGCACGAACAGGTCGGCCACGCCCAGGTAGGCCAGCGGGAAGGGGCCGCCGGTGTAGGCCAGGCCGCAGGCGATGCTCACCAGGCCCACGGCCAGGAGCGGCCAGCCGGCCAGGTAGACCAGATAGACGCCGAGCAGGGCCGAGAGGGCGAAGGCGGCGTAGGCCGCGCCTTGGACCTGGCCTTCCGTGAGCCAGCCCTGCTGGGTAGCGCGGGCGGGGCCGATCCGGTCCTCGTCGTCGGCGCCGCGCCGGAAGTCGGCGGCGTCGTTGTGCAGGTTGGTGCCGACCTGGATCAGGAGCGCGCCGAGGAGCGCGACCAAGGCCGCGAGCGGGCGCGCGGCGCCCTGGGCGTGGGCGAGGGCGGTCGCGACCGCGACCGGGGCCACGCTCACGGTCAAGGTCTTGGGGCGGGCAGCGCTCAGCCACGCCTTCAGCGCGGAGGGCGCGGCGGGGGTCGGCGCGGGCGCGGGCGGGGCCGCGGGGGCGTTGGCGGGGCCGCTCACGCGCGCACCTCCGCGGGCTCGCTCCGCAGCGCCGCCCGACCGGCCTCCGCCGCAGCGGCGTAGGCCGCGGCGTGGCGAGCCAGGTCGTGCTCGCGCGCGAGGGGCAGGTGCAGGACGCGCACGCCCAGGCCCGGGGCCGAGAGGGCGGCGCGCAGCTCTTCGGCGTCCTCCAGGCGGCGGTAGGCCGCGCCGGCCGCGGCGGCCAGGGGCTCGAGCTCTGCGCTCTGAGGGGTCAAGAAGAGGCGCTCGAAGGCGGGGTGCTCCTCGATCGGGAGGTAGTGGAAGATCCCCCCGCCGCCGTTGTCGAGGACCACGATCGTGAGCGCGACGCCCAGGCCGCGCGCGGCCAGGAGCCCGCTCGCGTCGTGGAGGAAGGCCAGGTCGCCGCAGAGCACGGTCACGGGCTGGGCGCGCGCGAGGGCGACTCCGCAGGCCGTGGCGAGCGTGCCGTCGATCCCGTTGGCGCCGCGGTTGCCGCTCACGCGCAGGGCGCGGGCCTCGGCTCCGCCGAAGGCGTCCAGGTCGCGGATCGGCATCGAGCTGGCTACGTGGAGCGCGCCGCCGGCGGGGAGCGCGTCGACCACGGCGGCGAGCGCGGCGCCGGCCCAGGCCTCGTCGGCGCGGCAGGCGTCGCGCAAGGCGGCGAGGGCCGAGCGGTCGGCGTCGCGCCAGCGCCTGGCCCAGGGAGCTGCCGCGCGCTCGGCTCGCTCGCGGGTCGGCGCCAGGGCGCGCAGCGCAGCGGCGATCGCGCTCGACTCGCCCACGAGCAAGCCCTCGGCGCCGAGGCTCGGGTCGTGCCAGTCGCCGTGGCGGTCCACCAGCAGCGTCGGCGCGTCGGTGAGCAGGCGCTGGACCGGTTTGCTGGTCGGGATCCGGCCGAAGCGCAGCACGGCCTCGGGGCGCAGGGCCGCGACCAGCTCGGGGTCGCGCAGGAGGGTGTCCGCGGCGCCGATCGCCTCGCCGCTCCAGCGCACGCGCGCCAGCGGGTCGGCCACGAGGGGCCAGCCGAGGGCGCGGCTCAGCGCGAGCGCCTCGCGCGCGAAGTCGTCTTCGTCGGCGGGCGCGGCGGCCTCGGGTCCGACCACGATCAGCCCCCGCTCGCGGGCGAGGAGCGCGGGCGCCGCGTCCAGCTCGTAGCGAGGGCGCAGGCGCGGGGCGGGGGGGGGAGGGGCCGCGACCTCGGGCTCGCAGCCCGGCGCCCAGAGGGGCTCGCGGAAGGCGAGGTCGAAGTGGACGGGGCCGGCGCAGGCCAGGGCCTGCGCGACGAGGCGCTGCAGCCAGGCGGCCTCGTTGGGCGTGGGCTCGGGGGCGGGCGCCGCGAGCTGGCGCGTCCAGCGGACCTGCTCGCCGAAGAGCCCGCGCTGCTCGATCGTCTGCGGCGCGCCGTTGTCCCACAGCTCCGCGGGGCGGTTGGCGGTCAGCGCCACCAGGGGCAGGTGCAGGGCGCGGGCCTCGACCAGGGCGGGCAGGTAGTGCGCGCCGGCGGAGCCCGAGGTGCAGGAGAGGAGCACCGGGCGCCCGCTGGCCTTGGCCAGGCCGAGGGCCACGAAGCCGGCCACGCGCTCGTCGAGGACGACGTGCGCCCGGAGGCCGGGCGCCGCGAGGAGGGCCAGCGCCAGGGGGGTGTTGCGTGAGCCCGGCGAGATCACGGCCTCGCGCGTCCCGCCGCGCAGGAGCGCCTCGACCAGGCGGCTGGCGAAGCGGGCGTTGGCGGCGGCGCAGGGGTCATGGGCCGCGACGCGCGAGAGCTTGGGGGTCGCCAGGGGCTCGCTCACGAGGGCTCCTCCCAGGCGTCGAGGGCCTCGAGGGCGGGGCGCAGCTTGAGCTCGGTCTCGGCCCACTCGGCGGCGGGGTCGCTGGCGGGGACGATCCCGGCGCCTGCGAAGGCCCACGCCTCGGGCCCGCGCAGGAGGGCCGAGCGGATCCCGACCAGGAAGGCGGCCTCGCCCGCGGGCGAGAGCCAGCCCAGGGGAGCGCCGTAGGCGCCGCGGGCCAGACCTTCCTCCTCGCGCAGCCAGCGCTGGGCCGCCTGGCGCGGGTCGCCGCCCAGCGCCGGCGTGGGGTGGAGCGCGGCCAGCAGCTCGCAGGGACCTTGCCCCCGGCGCAGGGTCGCAGCGATCGGGGTCTCGAGGTGCCATAGCTGCCCGACCCGGCGGGGGGCCGGCGCGCTGGCGGCGACCAGGCGCTCGCTCCGGCTCGCGAGCGCGCCGCGGATCGCGTCCACGACCAGGCCGTGCTCGCGGCGGGTCTTGGGGTCGGCGAGGAGCGCCTGCTCGGGGTCCTGGTGCGCGGGCGCCGTTCCGGCCAGCGCCTGCGTCGTCAGGCGTCGCTCGCTCAAACGGAACAAAGGCTCGGGGCTCGCGCCCAGGAAGCAGGCGCCGCCCGCGCCCTCGGCGAACACGATCGCGCCGGGTTGGTCGGCGTGGCGTTCGACCAGCCGCTCGAGCGCGCGCGTCGGCGAGAAGGAGCGCCCGTCCTGACGGCGCAGGCGGAGCGCGCGCGCCAAGACCAGCTTGCGCAGCTCCCCTTCCGCGAGGGTCTCGCGGGCGCGCTCGACGAGGTCGAGCCAGCGCTCGCGCTCGGGCAGCGCCTCGCGCTCGAGGGCGACGGGCGCCTCGTCGGGCGGGAGGGGCCCCTGGAGGGCACCCAGGGTCGCCGCGCGCTGGTTCAGCCGATCCAGAACGGCCCTGGCCTCGCTCGGGTCCTCGACCCAGGCCTGACCGACCCAACCGGTTCGGCCTCCGCTGCGGTAGGCGACCTCGGCGGGGACGCGCAGCTGGGCGCTGGGCCAGCCCTGCCAGGCCGCCACAGCCGCTCCGCTCAGGCCAGGCGTCGAGTGGAAGCGGCTGGTCAGCCAGGCGGCGGGCACCTCGCTGGGGATCGGCGGACCCGCGACGTGGACCTGTTCGAAGAGGCGCGAACGAAGATCGCTCAGGGCGAGGAAGCGCTGCTCTCCAGCGGGCGCCTCAGCGGAGACGGCGGCGCCGCGACCCACCAGCCACAGGTCCTGGGTCGGCTCGCACCAGAGGCTGAAGATCAAGGGCTCTGCGCTAGGATCCGCACCCCAGCGCAGGAGCTGCAAGCCAGGCAGCGCGGGGAGCAGGCGGTGCACCCGCACCAGCACTCCGTGGCCGCCTCGACGCGGCTCCTGCGCGCAGACCTCCGAGGCCAGCGAGCCCTCTCCGGGCGAGTTGTTCAGCACCTCTTGAATCAAGTCAGTCCTTTCTCCTGCGCAACTTAACGCGCTGCGTCCAGTTGTTCATGAACGCCTGAACAACTCCCGTGATACCCTAGGTAGCATGGGACGGCAAGAGACGATCGCTAACTCGAAGTCGGGCAGGGTGATGGCGGAGCGTGCCTCGGAGCGAATGGAGCGGCGTGTCCTCCACGTCTGCGACGCGGCCGGGACCCTCGTCGAGTACTGGGGCTTCAAGTCGATCATGGGCCGGGTGTGGACCCTGCTGGCGCTGCACCCCGAGCCCCTCGCCCAGATCGAGATCGCCGAGCTGCTCGGCGTCAGCCGCTCGCTGGTGAGCGGGACGATCACCGAGCTGGCCCGCTACGACCTCGTGCGCTCGATGGGCAGCCACCGCAACGCCCCCTACGTGGCCAACGTCGACGTGTGGTCTTCGATCACCGACGTCCTGCGCTCCCGCGAGTGGATGTTCCTCGAGTCGGCGCGGATGGCGCTCGAGGCCGCGATCGAGGAGGCCCACAACGGCGAGCCCGGTCCCTACTCGATCGAGCGAATGCGGCTCTTGCTCGGCATGGTCAGCGCGGTGCAAAAGCTGCTCGGGCTCGTGATCGCGGTCCGCCGCCCGGGCGTGATCGGCAACGTCAAGGAGTGGGTCGAGAGCGTGGTCACGCTGATCGACGCGCTCCGCAGGCTCAGTTAGCTAATTACAGCCCTCCCCTACTTTGGCTCAGCTAGTGCTGCGCGGAGGGCGCGGGAAGAACGCGGGCGTGCGCGCGACGTAGTCCGCGTATTTGGGGCGGGTCCTCTTCAGCCGGCCCTCGAGCAGGGGCACCCCCGAGACCTTCAGCAGCAGGCCGCTCATGAGCAGCGGCGCCACCACGGTCCAGGCCGGCGCGCCGCGCCCCAGCGCCACCCCCCACAGCCCCCACCAGGTGACGAAGTCGCCGAAGTAGTTGGGGTGGCGCGTCCAGGCCCAGAGCCCGCTGTCGAGGACCTGGCCCTCGTTGCTGGGGTCGGCCTTGAAGCGCGCCAGCTGGAGGTCGGCGAGCGTCTCGCAGGCGATCCCTGCCAGCGCGAGGGCCGCGCCGAGGGCGTCGAGGACCCCGAGGGGCGGCGCCCCGGCGCAGAGGAGCGGGAGTGAGATCAGCCACATCAGCGCGCCCTGGAGGCCGAACACGATCCAGAGGCTCTTCAGCCAGAAGGGTTCGTGGCGGCGGCGCATGGCCTGGTAGCGGTAGTCCTCGGGCTCGCCCCAGTTGCGCCAGGTCAAGTAGAGGCTCAGCCGTCCGCCCCAGAGCGTGACCAGCCCGGGCAGGAGCAACGCGGCGGGGCTCTGGGCTGCTCCCCCCAAGGCCCAGGCCAGCCAGGCCACGAGGACGAAGCCCAGGCCCCAGCAGGAGTCCACGATGGACGCGTCGCGCTTGGCTACGCTCAGCAGCCAGGTCAGGAGCATCAGGAGCGCGATCGCGCCGGCAGCGGGGAGGAGCGGAGACACGAGCGAAGGGTGACCCACCGATCCGCTCGCTCCAAAGGTCAAGGCAGGGGACCGGAGCGGGCCTGGCTTTGGGACCCGTCCAGGCTGGACACCCGACTGAACCGTCCGAGTGAGCCGAAACTGGTCCGTGCGACGCGCGGACTCTGGCTCCGAGCCCGATGAAATGCGTAGGATCAAGCACTTAGGGCCGGCCCACGGTGTGCCCATATGCAGGGCGGAGAAGGAAGGGACGAGCATGATGGGAAGGCACCTGGTCTTGATCGCGGCGCTCTGCAGCGCGAGCGTCGCTAGCGCCCAGGGTCAAGCGCAGGAGGGCGCCGCCGACCGGCTGCGCGCCGCCTTCGCCGAGGGCGAGCCCCGTCGGGCCACCTCCGGCGCGACCCCCACCGAGACCGCGCCGAAGGCTGCGACCCGTCCCCCGGCGCGCCCGCTCCGGCGCGGCATGCGCGGCCGCGGGGTTGCCGCCCTTCAGGCGGCCCTCAAGCGGCGCGGCCACAACGTGCCCACCCACGGTCGCTTCGACGCCGTGACCGAGCTGGCGCTGCGCAACTTCCAGCGCACCCAGGGTCTCCCCCAGACCGGCGAGGCCGACGACACGACCCAGACGGCGCTGGCCGGGCTCGTCCGCGGGGACGAGGGCGAGCGCGTGATCGAGCTCCAGCGGGCCCTGAACCACCAGCGGCGCGCCCTGGGCCTCAGCGAGATCGAGGTCGACGGCACGTATGGCTCGGGGACCGAGGACGCCGTCCGCGAGGTCCAGCGGATCGTCGGGCAGGAGGTGGACGGCCGCGCCGATCGCCGGCTGATCCACGGGCTGCTCTCCGCGCAGCGCCGCGACGAGCGCCCTGAGATGGGCCTCGGGACTCGGGGGCAGGCTGTGACTCGCCTCCAGGAGCGGGTCAACGTCCACCGCAAGGCGGCGGGCCTCCCCCTGATCGACGAGAACGGCGTCTACGACCAGGCCACCGCCACCGCGCTCTCGACCTTCCAGCGCGGCCACGCCCTCGACGTCAACGGGCGCAGCAACGAGGCCACCTGGGAGGCGCTCTACGAGGAGCCCCCCGTGGACCTGCGCGCCACGCCGCTCAAGGAGGGCGACCAGCACCGGGAGGTGGCGGTCCTGCAGGATCGGATCAACCTCCTCCGCCGCGCCCAGCGCCAGGACCCGATCGAGGTCACCGGCACCTTCGACGCCGCCACCCGCCAGGCCCTCGAGGCCTTTCAACGCGGCCACGACCTGCCCGTCACCGGTCGCAGCGACGCGGCCACCGTGGCTCAGCTCGAGCACGAGATCGAGGAGTCGGGCGCGACGCCGCTCCGCTTCCCGACCCGCACCCAGCCCTCGATCTACGACGGCGGGACGCGGATCTACGGCCAGGACGCTGTCTACGCGGGTCCGCCCCTCTACCCCTCGCCCGCGGGCGAAGGGCTGCGCTTCGCCCGCGAGATCGAGCGTGACTACGCCGCCCGCCCCTTCAGCCCCGCCGACCTCGCCGACTTCCCCCTCCCCGAGGGCGACCTGACGAATCTGGGCTCAGGGGACGTGGTCTACCGCGGCTACAACGTCTCGGACCCGCTGGTCCGCCAGGCCCTCGAGCGGCTCTCGGCCCTGACCGGCAAGCGGGTGATCCTGACCAGCGGTGACCGCAACCACGTGCCTCGGGGCGGCAGCCGGACCAGCCTCCACCTCGCGCACCGAGCCGCGGACTTCTACGTCGAGGGGATGAGCCTCGAGCAGGCCTTCAACGTAATCCGCCAGAACCGCGGCACGATCCTCGCCGGCGGCGGCTTCGAGGTGATCTGGCACGGCCCCAACACCAGCACCGGCGGCCCCCACCTCCACCTCGGCCACCGCACCCAGCCCAGCCACCGGATCCTGGTCGAGAACGGCAGGGGCTACAACCCCGTGAACTGATTGGGGAACTGAATCCCGTAGGTTTCGTTCGCTCGGATTGCGAGCGACAGCGAGCACACGAGGAGCCCACGCACACACTTCAGAGCGAAACGCGCTCGGTTCGACTTCGTCGCTACGCGTAGATCCGGGGCTCTTCGCCAAGGGAGGCTGCGGGCGCTACCCGAGAGACCCTCGGGCGGCGCGCCTCCCCCGGCGGCGAAGTCGAAACGCAAGCGGCTTCGCGGGCCCAAGATGGGGGTCTGGGGGGCGCAGCCCCCCAGGAGAGCATGGGACCAGGTTCGTCTCATGGGCGGATCTCGGGGCGATCGAGAGACGTATGCGGCCGATTTCTGGCTCGCACGAGACGATGGGTGCCCTAAGTCCTTTTTGGACGGAAAGTCGGGGTTGGGCACCTGAAATGCGCAGTCTCCTCACGGAAAGAGGAAGACGCCATGATTGTTCGGGCCTTCGCGATCGCTACTCTCCTGACCCTCGGCGCCTCGGTGGCCTTCGCCCAGCCGAGCAGCGAAGACGAGGAGCGGGGTAGCGCAGGCGCGACCCGACACCTCCTGGCCGCCATGGGCCTCGCTCCGCCGCCCAAGCCCGTGACCGTCCTCAGCCGCGGGGACAAGGGCGACGACGTCGTCGAGCTGCAGCAGGCCATGCGCCGCCACGGGATTCCGCTCCGCCCCGACGGACACTTCGGCGCCGGCACCGAGAGCGCCCTGCGCAGCTTCCAGCGCAAGCAGGGCCTCGAGCAGACGGGCCAGGCCGACGCCGCGACCTGGGCTGCCCTCAACGGCCTGGTCCCGGGCGATCGCGGCGGCCCCGTCGCTGACCTCCAGCGCCTGATCAACCACCAGCGCCGCTCGCTCGGCCAAGAAGAGCTCAAGGTCGACGCCAACTACGGCCCCGGCACCAAGACCGCCGTCGAGGAGCTGCAGCGCTCGCTCAACCGCGAGGTGACCGGACGCGCCGACGAGGGCCTGATCGAGGCCCTGCAGAAGGCTCAGGAGCGCGACACCCGCCCCGTCCTGCGCCCCGGCGATCAGGGCAAGCACGTCGAGCGGCTCCAGGAGCGCCTGAACGCCCACCGCGAGGCGGCTGGCCTGGCCAAGATCCATGAGACCGGCCACTTCAACGAGCGGACCGCGACCGCGCTCGAGACCTTCCAGCGTGGCTACCAGATCGACGAGAGCGGCGAGAGCGACAACGCCACCTGGGCTGAGCTCGAGAAGCAGCCCCCCACCAACGTCCGCGCTCGCCCCATGCGTGAGGGTGACAACAACGACGAGGTCGCCCTCTTCCAGGACCGCCTCAACAGCTACCGCCGCTTCCGCGGCAAGAGCCCGCTCACGATCGACGGTGACTTCGGCCCCGGGACCCGCCGCGCGGTCGAGGAGTTCCAGCGCGAGAACGACTTGCCGGTCACCGGCCGGGTCGACGTCGACACCGTGGCGGCCCTCGAGGAGGCGACCAAGACCACCTTCGACGGCACCTACCCGATCCGCGCCCAGTATCCGGCCTTCTCCAACGAGGCCAAGCAGCTCTTCGCCGCCGCGGCCCGCCTGATCGGTGTTCCCGAGAGCTGGGCCTACTCCAACGGCCTGCACCAGATCCTGTTCAAGGAGTCCAAGGGCTGGGTCGGGATCCCCAACTACTCCTACGGCCGCCGCAAGACCGACCACAGCGCCTGGGCCTCGGTCCACGAGGAGCTCCGTCGCGGCCGGATCCGCGCTCGCTCCTCGGCCACCGGCCTGGGCCAGCTCCTGCTGAGCAACGTGGACAAGTATTACCCCCAGGGCCGCGCCGGGATCGGCGACCCCCTCAACGAGGCCGCCGGCATGCTGGCCTACATTCGCGACCGCTATCGGACGCCCGCCCGCGCCTGGGCCCTCTACGGCAAGCGCCACGAAGGCTATTGAGCCAAAGGGGTTAACGCTCCTGGATACGACCTTGACGCAACGCGTTAAGCTTGTGAGCCATGACCCCCGTGTTCTTCCCTGGCCTGCCGGCCGTCTGCGACGCGATCGTCGCCCACTCCGACCCCGCTGAGCTCGCGGCCGCGATCGTCGAGCCCTTCCGGGAGCTGATCGGAGGCGGCGAGCCAGGCCTGGTCGTGCTCGACGAGCAGGGACCGCGGCTGCTCGGCCGGCCCAGCCCAGCGCTCGAAGAGCTGGCCCGGCGCGACGAGGTGCGCGCCGCCTGCCAGGGAGCCGAGGCGACGACCCAGCTCGCGGGCGCGCTGGTGCTGCCCCTGCGCTCGCCGCGCAAGCGCCTCGGCGCGCTCCTGATCGCGGACGTCGCCCACCCACCGGTCGAGCTGCTGGAGGAGGTGGCGGCGCTGCTGGCGCTGGCGCTAGAAGCGGTCACCAACCAACGCCGCGCGCTGGACGCGCAGGCCGAGCTGGCGCTCGAGCGCGATCGGCTGGCGCTCTTGTTGGAGGTCGGCGCCGCCGTGACGCGCCACCTCGAGCTGGGACCCCTGCTCGAGTCGATCCAGGCCTCCCTCGCTCCGCGCATGGAGTGCGAGTGGGTGAGCGTGACCCTGCCCGCGTCCGCCGACGAGGGGCTGATCGTCCACGCGCTGCGCTTCGCCGGCCAGGGGCTGGTCCGCGAGGGCGAGCGGATCCCCTGGGAGGACGCGCACAACTGGGACGCGGTCGCGCAGGGCGAGGCGATCCTGATTACGGACGCCGACGACGAGCGCCTGCAGGGGGACTTCTACGAGCGACTCCGCGCCGAGGGGCTCTGCAACGGCGTGATCGTGCCCCTCCTCGCGCAGGGCGAGGTGATCGGCAGCCTGGACGTGGCCACCCGCCGCTGCGACGCCTACAGCGAGTGCGACGTGCACCTCCTGCGCGCGGTCGCCCAGCAGGTCGCCGTGGCGGTCAAGAACGCGCTCGCCTACGAGGAGATCCAGCGCCTGCGCGATCGGCTGGCCGAGGAGAAGCGCGCGCTCGAGGCGGACCTCGGCCGCGGGCGCGGCAGCCAGGCGATCCTCGGCCAGAGCTCGGCCCTGGAGGCCGCTCGCGCGGCGGCGCGCCAGGTCGCGCCCACCGACGCCAGCGTCCTGATCACGGGCGAGACCGGCACCGGCAAGGAGCTCTTCGCGCGCGCGATCCACGAGCAGAGCCGCCGCCGGGACCAGCCCTTCGTGGTCGTCAACTGCGCCGCGATCCCCAGCGGGCTGCTCGAGAGCGAGCTCTTCGGTCACGAGCGCGGCGCCTTCACCGGCGCCAACGCGCGCCGGATCGGCCGCTTCGAGCTGGCCCACGGCGGGACGCTCTTCCTGGACGAGGTCGGCGAGATCCCGCTCGAGCTGCAGCCCAAGCTGCTGCGCGTGCTGCAGGACCTCCGTTTCGAGCGGATCGGCGGCAGCCAGACTCAGAGCGTCGACGTGCGCGTGATCGCCGCGACCAACCGCGACCTCGAGGCCATGGTCGGCGAGGGCCGCTTCCGCGGGGACCTCTTCTACCGGCTGAACGTGTTCCCGCTCGAGCTGCCGCCCCTGCGCGAGCGACGCGAGGACGTGGCCCTCCTGGCCCGCCACTTCATGGGCCAGGCCTCGCGCCGGCTCGGCCGCAGCGTGACGCGCCTCCCCGCGGCGACCCTCGCGGCGCTCGAGGCGCACCCCTGGCCGGGCAACGTGCGTGAGCTGGCCAACGCGGTCGAGCGCGCCGTGATCCTGTCCCCCGAGCGCGAGCTGGCGACCCCGCCGGGTCTGGCGACGAGCGCCGCCCCGGAGGTCGCGCTCGCGCCCGACGCGCCGAGCGAGCTGCGGACCTTCGCCGAGTGGGAGCGCTGGGTCCTGCTCCAGGCGCTCGAGGCCAGCGACTGGGTCGTGGGCGGGCCGGAGGGAGCCGCCGCCCGCCTCGGGCTGCGGCGCACGACGCTCCAGTCGCGGATCAAGCGGCTCGGGATCGAGCGCCCCTCGCGCGCTCGCTAGCCGATGCGCTCCAGCCGCTCCTGCAGGGCGGTGTAGAAGCGCCCGAGGTGCTCGCCGCGGAAGAACTCGTAGCGAGATCGCCGCGGCCAGCGCTCGAGGTCGATCACTCGCATGGGGCACGTCCTGGCAGAGAGGAAGAAGAAGCTGCCGCTGAGGTGAGAGCTCCAACGCGAGGCGACTAATGAGGAACACAGGAAGCGAGGAAAACAGGAAGAGCGCAAGAGAGCGCAGGGCGACGATCGCTGAGCGAATGCGAGCCCTGTGAGGACTGCTGTCGCTGAGGCGAATGCGCGCCCCCAGGACCGGTCAGCAAGAAGGAGCGACGCCAGGTGGGTCGGCTAGCAAGAAGGAGCGACGCCAGGTCAGCAGGAGCGAGCAACAGGTCGCTCAGCAGGAGGTCGGTCAGCAGGAGCGAGCGACGCCAGCTCGAGGCGCTCTCCACTCGTGCCTCAGAAGCGTCGGCATGCTCTGTCGCTCACTCTTGCTGGGCCTCCTCCTCAGCGGAGCCCCGCTCTCCGAGTGGGCGCGCTGCCGACTCTGGGCCTAGAGACGGGGGTCTGGGGGGTACCGCCCCCGAGAAATCACAGCCCCTGGGCTTCTAGCCACTTCTCGCAGTCGATGGCGGCCTTGCAGCCGGCGCCGGAGGCGGTGATCGCCTGGCGGTAGTGGTCGTCGTGGATGTCGCCGGCCGCGAACACGCCCTCGACTGAGGTCCGGCTCGTGGCGCCGTCGGTCTTGAGGTAGCCCGTGTCGTGCATCTCGATCTGGTCGCCGAAGATCTGACTGTTGGGGCTGTGGCCGATCGCGACGAAGAGCCCGCCGTCGGGGCCGATGTCGAGCGTCTCCTCGACGCCCTCGTCCTCGTTGGTGCCCGCGAGGACGAGCTGCTTGAGGAAGCGCTCGTCGGGGACGATGTCCTTCACGACGCGGTTGAGCTTCCACTCGATCTTCTCGTTGGCCAGCGCGCGCTCGTGCATGATTTTGCTCGAGCGGAACTCGGTGCGGCGGTGGACGACCGTGACCTTGCTCGCGAAGCGGGTCAGGAAGTTTGCCTCCTCCATGGCGGAGTCCCCGCCGCCGACCACGACCACGTGCTTGTCGCGGAAGAAGGCGCCGTCGCAGGTCGCGCAGGTCGTCACGCCGTGGCCGAGGTACTTCTGCTCGGCCTCGAGCCCGAGATACTTCGCCGAGGCGCCGGTGGCGACGATGATCGACTGCGCCTTGATCGTCTCCTGCGTGCCCATCAGCTGGTTCTCGATCTCGAGCGTGAAGGGGCGCTGGCTGAGGTCGGCCTTGGCCACCCGCCCCTGCTTGAAGATCGTCCCGAAGCGCTCGGCCTGCTGCTTGAAGCGCTCCATCAGCTCGGGACCCATGATCCCCTCGGGGAAGCCGGGGAAGTTCTCCACGTCGGTCGTCAGCATCAGCTGGCCGCCCGGGAGGTCCGTCTTCGAGGTGATGTCACCGCCCTCGATGCAGACGGGGTCGAGCTTGGCGCGGGAGGCGTAGATCGCGGCGGTCAGGCCGGCGGGGCCGGAGCCAATGATCGCGACCTTGTGGACGGTGTCGTCGCCAGACATGGGTTCTCTCCTGGGAAGGCGCGGAGTCTATCAACGCGCCCGAGATCCCGGGAGATTCCCGGCATGGAGCCCGGAGAGCGCGCGACTACAGGCCGTAGGCCAGGTCGTCCTCGCCGCCCGGGTGGGTCTCCTCGTCGGGGGCCGTGTGGTCGAACACGCCCGACTCGTCGCGGTCGCGCGCGCTGGGGCGGGCCACGTTCTGGGTCTCGGCGTGAGGTTGCGGGCGGGTGGTCAGGGTCTCGGCCTGGGCCGGCGAGAGGTCCTCGGCGGGGGCGATCTCGGAGTCGAGGTCCTTGAGGTTGCCCATGGTGAAGCGCGAGGTCAGCATCGTGTCCTCCTGGCGCGCCGCCTCGAGCAGGATCCCCTGCAGCGTGTCGCTCAGCACGTTCTCGGGGAGCTCCTCGTCGACCTCGATCAGGAAGCGGAAGCGCCCCTCGTCGCGTGTGATCAGGGCCTGGATCGCCTCCTCTCCGCGCAGCTCTCCGCACTCGCCGTAGTGCGGCTTGCCCGCGCGCACCACCACGACTCCGTCGTCGCCTTCGGTCCCGAACACCTCGAGGGTGCCGGTCCGCTCCTGGACCTCGAGGGTCTGGAGGACCTCGATCAGGGTGAAGCGGCTGAGGTCCCCCGAGAGGGCGCCCTTGTGGTCCACGAGGGTCTTGCCGAGCGCCTCGACGATGTCCTCGCCGACTCCGTTCAGCCGGCGGTAGAGGCAGCGGTAGGGCCCGAAGGAGAGCTCGTCTCCGTCGACGAGGATGCGCGTCGCGACGGGCTTGCCGTTGACCTGCGTCCCGTTGTGCGAGCCGAGGTCCTTGAGCACGGGGTCCGCGCCCTCCCAGTGGATCTCGGCGTGCAGGCGCGAGACGCGCTGGCTGGGGATCCGCAGCTCGCAGTCCGCGCCGCGTCCGAGGCGATAGATCTGGCCGGGCTGAAGCTGGAAGGGCTCGATCCCTGGGCGGATCAGCACGTCGCGCCGCCAGGAGCGCGTCGTGCGGGGCGGGGGGGCCTTGCGCCGACGCGGCTTGGGCTGCTCACGCGGGAGCTCGGCCGTGCACACGCTGCAGCGCACGGCGGCGGGAGAGTTGGCGTTGAACCCGCAGGCAGGGCAGGTGATCACGAGGGCTCCTCTGGGCCAAGTGTGCCGAGTTTTCGAGCCGCTGCAAAGGTTGTCTCCGTTCAAGTTTGGCGAGGGGCTCGGCCGAAGAGAGGGGAAGGACTGTCCAGGAGGCACCCATGAAGCTGAGCAACCGCCGAATCGACCCGCGCACCGACAGCAGCTACTCGCTGCAGAACCTGCTCCGTGTGCGCTCCGAGCGCCACACCCTGGCCCTCGCCCTGCTCCTGACCCCGGACGGGATCCTGATGGCGGGCAACCAGGTCAGCCGCGCGGCCGAGCGCCTCGCCGCCCACACCGCGCGCGAGCTCTTCCTGGACGGGGCCCCCGAGCGCCTCTCGCGCGAGGCCCCTCGCACGGGCGCGCGCCTGGCCGCCCTCCGCTTCCACAGCCGCGGTCGCCCCCTGGCGCTGGCGGTCCTGAGCGAGCAGGGCGCGCTCGCGCTCGAGCAGGTCGAGGACCTGGCCAGCCGCGTGCGCGCGATCCTGCACGAAGCCGATCAGCGCGTCGCCCTCGCCGCCTGAGCGCGGCGGCTCGCTGTCGCCTCGGTAGACGGCTCGCCTCGCTTCGTTTCAGAGTGTCCACCACCAGCTAAAGACTTAGGCCCCCTGCGGGGCCGGTCGCCGGCTTGCACCCTCTGCGCTCCAGAGGAAGGAAGGCTGGCGACGTGCCGCTGCTGCGCTGTATCACCTGTCAGGCCGAGGGCCGCCTCCCCGCGTCCGCCGCCGGCAAGACCGTCCGCTGCCCGCGCTGCGGAACCCGCCAGCGGGTCTCGGGCTCCGACGCCGGTCCCCTCGAGGCGTCCCGCGCGGAGCGCTCCCGCAGCTCCCGCGCGGAGCGGGTCCGCAGCTCCCGCGCGGAGCGGGGCCGCAGCTCCCGCTCGGAGCGGGGCCGCAGCTCCCGCTCGGAGCGCTCCCGCTCGAGCGCGTCGGCGCAAGGGATCCGTCAGTCCTGCGGAGCCTGCGGGGAGGTCTTCCGCGCCCCCAAGGAGCTGGCCGGACGGCGCGTCCGCTGTCCCCAGTGCAAGGAGCCGGTTCGGATCGCAGGAGCGCGGCCCCAGTCGCCCGCCGAGCAGTCGCCCGCCGAGCAGTCGCCCGTCGAGCAGTCGCCCGTCGAGCAGTCGCCCGTCGAGCAGTCGTCCGCCAAGCCGACCTCCAGCTCCAGTCGCCGCAGCCCCGCGCTCGTCACCCGCCGGGGCGGCTTGATCGCGCTCCTGCTCGGCCTGTGCCTCGTGCCCCTCCTCCTCGGCAGCTTTCGCTCGCCCAACGACACGAAGCAGCGCTTCGAACAGACGATCGAGGAGAACAGCGGCTCGCTCGGCCACCTGGGCGAGGACGCCTCGCTGGACGAGGTCCTCGGCGCCCTGCCCGAGCGCAGGATCATGGGCGCCTTCCTGCCGCGCGACACGAGCCTGCACTGGGCCTTCGCGGCCGTGGCGGGCTTCGTGTTCCTCGGGCTCGCGCTGCGCGCCTTCCCCCGCGGCTCGACCACCTTCGAAGAGCTGATCGTGGCCGCCGTGTTCACGGGCACCTTCGGGATCTTCCTCCTGCTGACGCTCCAGGTCCTGGCCGCAGTGGTCACCGCCTTCAGCGGCTTCAGCACCAGCTCGCTGGCGATCCTCGTCTACGTGGTCAACTTCGTCGGCTACTGCTACCAGCTCGCCCTCGACCCGGCGGCCGGCGCCTTCGACAGCACCATGGGCTACATCTTCTCGGTCGGCCTCTGCGAGGAGCTCTGCAAGGCGCTCCCGATCGTGTGGCTCGTCCGCAAGGCCGAGCGTCCGCTGGGTTGGCGTGACCTGTGCCTGATCGGCCTGGCCTCCGGCGTCGGCTTCGGCGTCTCGGAGGGGATCCACTACTCGACGGAGTACTACAACGGGATCCACTACGGCTCGATCTACGTGATCCGCTTCGTGTCCTGCGTCGCGCTGCACGCGACCTGGGCAGCCACGATCGGCCTGCTGCTCTCGGCGACCCAGCACCAGCTGCGCCCGGGGCGCTCGCCGCTCCAGCTGGTCGGCGCGCTCTGCGCCGCGATCTGGGCGCCCATGGTCCTGCACGGGCTCTACGACGCGGCGCTCAAGCTCGAGCTCCGCTGGCTGGCCCTGCTCTGCGCCCTGGTCAGCGTGCTCTACCTCGGCTGGCTGATCGTCTCGGCCGAGCAGGGCCGCGGCGTGGCGAAGGTGCTGGCCAAGGTCCAGACGGCTTGAGGAGGCAAGTCGTGCCCGTGCCCGTCCGTGCCCGAAAGGAAGAGCAGAAGGAGCTGTCGCAACCAGCGCAAGCTCCTTCGCGTTCCTGAGCTGGAACGGGGAAAACTCGAAAACTGGAAAGCGCGGTGGCTGCTCGGCGGAGCTGCCTTC
>MDTG01156094.1_pt1 | contig 18696 bp, 15 predicted proteins | sample 811421 | NCBI WGS metagenome assembly MDTG01 (sample SAMN05326645, study PRJNA326480) | marine metagenome | isolation source: seawater | place: Pacific Ocean: South East | collected 2011
TAAAAAAAAAATTTAAAAAAAAAAATTTAAAAAAAAAAAAAAAACAACTTAATAGGAACCTTTCAAACTAAAAATATACTTATGGCAGCGTCAGCTGCGAAAATTTCTGGATTAAAAAATAAACAAATCAAAATAAACTTTAAAAAAATAAAAAGTGTTAATGGAAGACTTCAATTAATTAAAAAACTTCCAAATAAAGCTAAAATTTTTATTGATTATGCGCATACACCTGACGCTTTATTGGCAATTCTCAAATCATTAAAAAAATTTTATAAAAGTAATATCACGCTTGTATTTGGATGTGGTGGAGATCGAGATAAGAAAAAAAGACCAATAATGGCAAAGATAGCTAATAAATTTTGTAATAAAATTTATGTAACTGATGATAATCCTAGAAATGAAAATCCAAAAAAAATAAGAAAAGCTTTGATAAAATATTTAGATAAAAGAAAATATATTGAGATTGGCAACAGATCAAAAGCAATTGAATCAGCTATTCTAAATTCCAAAGAATACGAGATAGTCGTTATTGCTGGAAAAGGTCATGAAACATATCAAGACTACGGAAAAAAAATAATAAATATTTCAGATAAAAAGATAATTAAAAAAACAAAAGTAAAAAAATATAATTTTATTTCAGAAAAATATCGTTATTTAAATAATTCCATAATATTAAACAAAGTAATTAAAAAAAATAATAACTACAAATTTAAAGGAGTGACCATTAACTCAAAGGAAGTTAAAAAAAATAATTTATTTATAGCTATAAAAGGTGAAAAAAAAGACGGGCACGACTTTGTTTTTAATGCCATAAAAAAAGGCGCAAGTTACTGTGTTGTCTCAAAAAAATTCAGAAAAAAAAATAAAAAAATTATACAAATTAAAAACACAAAATCATTCTTAAATAAATTTGCTATATTAAACAGAGAACGGTCCAATGCTAAAATTATTGGAGTTACCGGTAGTGCTGGCAAAACCACGGTTAAAACGATATTGGCCAATGTTCTTAATAGTTTTGAACCAACTTATTGTTCTCCAAAATCTTATAATAATCATTACGGAGTTCCTATTAGTCTATCAAATATTGAAAAAAAACATAAATTTTGTGTATTTGAAGTAGGTATGAGTAAACCAGGTGAAATAAATACTCTTTCAGCAATGGTAAAGCCTGATATTGGAATTATTACAAACGTAGCTGAAGCACATATTGAAAATTTTAAAAATCTAAAAGGAATTGCTGATGCTAAAAGCGAAATTATTAACAATATTGAAAAAAAAGGCACATTAATAATTAATCAAGATGATAAATTTTATAAAACTTTAAAAAAAAAGGCTGATGATAAAGAGCTTAAGACCATAACTTTTGGTAAATCGAAAAAATCAGACATCCGTCTTATAAAAATAAAAAAATTAAAAACTGGAAGTATATTAAAGATAAAGGCTTTAGATGAAAGCGTAGTTTTGAAAATTAAAAATACTAATATTTATAGCATACTTTGCGTAATAGCAGTTTTGAAAGAATTAAATCTCAATTTACAAAAAATTTCAAAAAATATTAAGTTTTTAGAGCCAATAAAAGGAAGAGGAAAAGAATATAATATTAAGAGATTTAAGACTAAATTTTATTTAATAGATGAAAGCTATAATGCAAATCCTTTTTCTGTAAAGCAGTCTATTCAAAATCTATCTAATATAAAGATAAAAAATTCAAAGAAATATTTATTATTGGGAGATATGTTGGAATTAGGAAATAAAACAGATCACTATCACAAAAAATTATCAAAAATTATCAACAATGCAGACATAGATAAATTATTTATTTATGGAAATAATGCTTTAAACACTTACAAACATATAAGAAAAATTAAAAGAGGAAATATTTTGCAACATAAAAGTGATTTTGATGAAATTTTTTCTAACATAATAAAAAAAAATGATTACTTAATGATTAAGGGATCAAATGCAACGGGCTTAAACCAGTTGACAAATAATATAATTAAAGGATCGGTAAATGTTATTTAGTTTTTTAACTTCTTTAATTGAAAATTATTCTTTTTTGAATGTATTTAAATATTTAACTTTCAGAACAGGTCTTTCAGTAGTTACCTCTTTGATAGTAGTCTTTTTGATTGGCGGCCCATTGATCAAATTATTTTCATCTAACAAAATCACTGGGCCTATTAGGCAGGATGGACCAATAGATCATATAATTAAAAAATCTGGCACACCAACAATGGGTGGGTTAATAATTATAATCGGAATTATTTCTAGCACATTGCTTTGGGCGGATTTAAAAAATGTATTTATTTGGACTTTAATTTTTGTTTCTTTAAGTCTAGGATTGTTAGGTTTTATAGATGATCTTTTAAAAATTAAACTCGAAAATTCTAGAGGTTTAAACTCAAGACTAAAATTTCTTGGTCAATTAGTAATAGGCTTTATAGCTTTATATATATTGATTAATTATTCAGATCATCAATATTTATATAATTTATACTTTCCTTTCTTTAAAAATCTAATAGTGAATATGGGCTTATTTTTTATTCCCTTCGGATTATTTGTAATTATTGGATCATCAAATGCTGTAAATTTAACAGATGGGTTAGACGGATTAGCGACGGTACCAGTAATGCTTGTTGCATTATCATTTACATTAATATGCTATGTAGTTGGTAATACTATTTTTGCAGAATATTTGCAGCTTCAATATATCCCAGATGTTGGAGAAGTTTCAATTTTTTGTGGTTCCATTGTTGGATCTTGTTTAGGATTCTTATGGTACAATGCACCTCCTGCAAAAATATTTATGGGAGATACAGGCTCTCTTTCCCTAGGAGGTTCTCTAGCTGCTGTAGCTATAATTGCAAAACATGAAATTGTTTTAGCAATAGTAGGTGGATTATTTGTTCTTGAAACAATTTCGGTAATTATTCAGGTTATTTCATACAAGTTAACTGGAAAAAGAGTTTTTATGATGGCTCCCATACACCATCATTTTGAAAAAAAAGGGTGGGCTGAATCTACCATCGTCATAAGATTTTGGATAATAGCTATTATTTTAGCCTTGATTGGTTTAGCAACATTAAAATTACGTTAAATTAACTTAATGATTTCATTTTTAAATTTAAGTAAAAAAAAATTTGCAATTTATGGTCTTGGACAAACAGGATTATCAGTAATTCAGTATTTAAAAAAAAAAGGGGCAAATAACTTAATAGTTTGGGACGATTATAAAAGCAAACAAAAAATTACTTTAAAAGATTTTGCTCTTAAATTAGACGAAGTAGACTTTATAGTGATTAGTCCAGGAATTAATATTAATAAATCAAAATTTAAAAAAAATTTAAAAAAAAAACAAAAAAAAAATAATAACTGACTTAGATATTTTTTATTTAACTAATAAAAATGTAAAATCAATTGTAGTTACAGGAACAAATGGAAAATCTACTACTTGTAAAGTTATTGAACATATTTTAAAAAAAAACAGAATTAATGCAAAACTTGGCGGTAATATAGGCAAACCAATTCTTACTTTAAATTTTAAAAAAAACACTGTAGTAATTATAGAAGCTTCATCTTTCCAACTAGCTCTGTCAAAATTTATAAAACCCAAATATGCTATTATATTAAATGTAACAAAAGACCATTTAGATTGGCACGGAACTATGAGTAATTATTTTAATTCAAAAATGAAGATATTTTCACTACAAAAAAATAATGATTTTGCTATCTTTAATAATTTAAAAATTTTTAAGTATTTTAAAAGAAACAGATATTTAAGTAAAATAAAATCAGTATCTCTAAAAAAATATAAAAAATTAAATATTAAAGTAACTAATAAATATTTAAATTCAGCAGCAAACTTAGAAAATATGAGTTTTGCTTATGAAGTTTCTAAATTATTTAAAATAGACAAAAAATCTTTTTTTAATTCTATTAAATCTTTTAAAGGTTTACCTCATCGACAAGAGGTTTTTTATAAAAAGAATAATTTTACTTTTATAGATGACTCTAAAGCGACAAGCTTTGAGTCTGCAAAATATGCTCTTAAGAGTAATAAAAATATATTTTGGATAGTGGGAGGTTTGCCAAAAATTAAAGATAATTTTTATTTTGATGGATTTAAAAAAAATATAATCAAGGCTATAATTATAGGCAATCATCCTAAGTATTTTAAAAATCAACTTAAAAATTATATAAAATTTTCTGTCTCTAAAAATATTAAAAGCGCTTTAATAAAAATATTCAAAGAAATTAGAAAAATTAATAATAAAAAAATTAACATATTATTAAGTCCTGCTAGCGCTTCTTATGATCAATATAAAAATTTTGGCGAAAGAGGTAATGATTTTAAAAAATTGGTTAAGATTTATGCAAACAAATATATTTAGCGATCAGATAAATAATTATTGGAGAAATATTGACAAAGGTATTTTATTTTGTTTCACCCTTTTATTTTTGCTTGGACTATTTTTTTCATTTTCATCAACTTCATCTTTGGCTGGAGAAAGATTGAATAAAGACTATTATTTTTTTTTTTCAAAACATCTTATTTTTGTTTTAGCATCTATGCTAATTATGTTTTTAATTTCATTTATAGAGTTGAAAATTTTAAAAAAATTAATAATTCCAGTTTTTTTAATTTTATCATTATTACTTATTCTCGTTCCACTTATTGGAGTAGAGGTAAATGGTGCTAAAAGATGGCTCGATTTTTATTTTTTTAAATTTCAGCCTATTGAACTCATTAAACCATTTTTTGTATTAGCTATCGCTAATATTTTAACAACGTATGGGAAAAGAACTTCAAATATTTCGTACTTATTTAGTTTTTTAATCTTATCTGCAATAATAATTCTTTTAATTAATCAACCTGATATAGGTCAATCAATTTTATTAATTGGAACTTGGATGTCTATAGTTTTTATTTCAGGTATAGCTTTAAGCTATATATTTTTTTTCCTTTTCTCATTTATTTTAGGACTTGGAAGTCTTTTATTTTTACTACCTCAAAAATTTGGTTACATCACAAATCGTTTGATTACTTATTTAGATCCTAGTAAAGGAGATGGTTTTCAGACTTCAATAGCATTAGATGCAATTAGACAAGGCGGACTAAGGGGACAGGGAATGGGAGAGGGAGTATTAAAATATAACGTCCCAGAAGCACATACAGATTATGTTATCGCTATTATAGCTGAAGAATTTGGCTCTGTAATTTCAATATTTTTAATAATAATATTTTTATACATAGCTTTTAAAATAGTAAAAAAAACCATAACTGTTATTGATAGAAATCTCAAAATATCTCTTTGTGGTTTGTCTTCCCTCTTAATTTTTCAAACATTTATACACATTGGAGTAAATACGAGTCTATTACCGACAACAGGTATGACCTTGCCATTTTTAAGTTATGGAGGCTCATCTTTATTTGGTAGTGCTATTTTAGCTGGTGTAATTTTAAACTATACAAAAAATAGATTTGAGGAAGATGAATTCTAATAATAAGATTTTAATTGCAGCAGGAGGAACTGGAGGACATATTTTTCCAGCTTACAGCTTGATGAGACACTTTAAAGAAAAAAAATTTGATGTAAAAATTATTACAGATAAAAGAGGTTACAGATTTTTAAAATATTATCAGGACGCAGACTTAAAAATAGTTTTATCTGGAACTATAATTAAAAAAAAACCATTTAAATCCATTTTTTCATTAATAAAAATGACAATTTGTTTTTTTAACGTACTTGTCCATATGTTGCTAAATAGACCAAAGTTAGTATTTGGTATGGGAGGATATCTATCTTTTCCTATTTGCTTAGCTGCTAAAGTTTTAAGAATACCATTTATAATTTACGAAAGTAATCTTTTAATTGGAAAAGCCAATAAGTATCTGTTGCCTTTCGCGAAAAAAATGTTTGTTTCTTACTCGGAACTCGAAGGAGTTGATTTAAAGTATAAATCTAAAATAATTCAAATAGGAAATATAATAAGAAAAGAAATATTAAATTATAATCATAAAAACTATACAAATAATGAAAATAAATTGAATATCTTGATACTTGGAGGAAGCCAAGCTGCTAAGATTTTTGCAGAAATTTTGCCCTCTATTTTTGTGACTTGCTCAAAAAATGGAATTAACCTTGAAATTTATCAACAATGTTTACCTGGTCAAAATAAAAAATTAGAACAACTATATAATCTTAACAAAATAAAATTCGAATTATTTAATTTTTCGAATGATATTTTAAAAATATTTGAAAAAATTAATTTAGTCATCACAAGATCAGGAGCCTCCATAACAGGTGAATTATTAAACTGTAAAATACCTTTTATTTCAATTCCGCTAAGAACGTCAGCTGACGAACATCAGTTTAAAAATGCTAAATATTTTGAAGAAAAAGGCTACAATTTTCTTATTGAAGAAAAAGACATTAATACAAAACTATTTACATTGATTAAATCTATACATGAAGATAAATCTTTAATTAAGAAAATAGTAGAGAAGCAAAAAAAACATTCAGATAAATTAGTTTTTGAAAAAATTGACCAAAAAATAAAAGAAATATTCTATGCAAAAAATTAATATTGGAAATAAAGAAGTAATACACTTTATTGGAATCGGTGGCATAGGTATGAGTGGTTTGGCACAAATTATGAAGATTATGGGTTTTAATATTCAGGGATCAGATCTTGGATATAATAAAAATACTGAAAATTGCAAAAATCTAGGTATAAAAATTCTTAAGGGTCACTTTAAAAAAAATATATTAAAGGCTACGATAATTGTAAAATCGACAGCTATAAAGAATAACAATATTGAAATTACAAGTGCTAGAAAAAAAAGAATACCAATCTACGAAAGAGCAGAAATGCTTGCGAATATAGTATCTTTAAAAAAAAATATTATTATTACTGGTTCTCACGGCAAAACAACCACTACATCACTGATTGCCAGAATTTTATCTGAGGCAAGATTAGATCCTACTATAATAAACGGCGGAGTTATAAATTCTATAAAAAGTAATGCAAAATTTGGAAAAGGTGATTGGGCTGTACTAGAGGCAGACGAGTCTGATGGAAGCTTTTTAAAACTACCTATCAATTACTCTGTAGTGACCAACATTGACTATGAACATTTAGATTTTTATAAAAAATATGATAATTTAGAAAAATCTTTTATAAAATTTATTAACAAAACACCACCTATTGGAAAATCTATTGTTTGTCTTGATAATAAGAATTTAAAAAAATTATTGAAGAAAGTTAATTCAAAAAATTATTTGACTTATGGGTTTGACGAAAAATCGAATTACCAAATTTCAAACTTAAAATTAAAAAAACAAAATAGCTCATTTGATCTCAAAATTAAAAATTATGGAAAAGTCACTACAATAAAAAAAATTACTTTAAACCTAATAGGTAGATACAACGTTTTGAATGCATCAGCTGCTATTGCAATTTGTTTAAATTTAGGTATCGGAGCTTTATCAATAAAACAAGCTTTAAAAAAATTCTCAGGAGTTCAAAGAAGAATGACAAAAGTTTTTGAAAAAAATAAAAAGGAATTTTATGATGATTACGCACACCATCCAACAGAAATATCATCAGTTCTTTTGGGTGTAAGAGAGGTTCATAAAAATAGGAAAATAATTTCTGTATTTCAACCTCATAGATATTCAAGATTAATAAGTCTTAAAAAAGAATTTTCATATAGTTTTAAAAATTCTGACATTGTAATTCTTTGCCCAATATATGCAGCAGGTGAAAAAAGAGACAAAAGATACAACCAATTAAATTTTGCTAAACAAATATCAGGAAATTCAAGAGTTCAAGTAATTAATATTCAAAATGAAAATCAATTAAAAAAATATTTTCAAAAAAATTTAATTAATGATGAAATAGTCATAGGAATGGGAGCTGGTACTATTTCAAAATGGATTAGAAATTTAGAAGGAGTTTTATGAAAATAGAAACTGAGGATTTGAAAAAGATGTTCAATAACTCAATTAAATTCAACGAAATATTATCAAAATTTAGTTGGTTTAATTTAGGAGGTCCTGCAGAGATTTTTTTTAAACCAGAAAATGAAAATCAATTATCTAAATTTTTAAACACTATAAAAAATCTCAAAATTAATATAATTGGTGCTGGGTCTAATACTTTAATTAGAGATGGAGGAATAAAAGGTGTAACAATTAAATTAAGTACGAAATTTTCATACGTAAAATTAATCGAAGAAAATACAATTGAGGTTGGAGCCTCTACAATGGACAAAAAACTATCTCAGTTTGCAACTGATAACTCCATAACAGGTTTTGAATTTTTATCATGTATACCAGGATCTGTAGGCGGTGCAATAAAAATGAATAGTGGTTGTTATGGCGACGATATATCAAAAATTTTAACTTCTATAAAAGTTATTGATTTCAATGGAAAAATTTTTGAGATAGAAAATAATGATATCAATTTTCAGTATAGAGGTTGTAATTTACCAAATGACATAATTATTTTGAGTGCAAAATTTGAAGGAAAACATCTTCCGAAAGAAAAAGTTGAAGAAAAACAAAAGTCCCTTATAGAAAGAAAAAAAAACTCTCAGCCAAGTCAAATTAAAACTTGTGGAAGTACTTTTAAAAATACTTTGAATAAGAAAGCTTGGGAATTAATTAAAAATTCAGATTGTGCAGAAATGTCTGTTGGAGACGCTAAAATTTCAAAAAAACATTGTAATTTTTTTGTTAATGAAGGAAAAGCCTCATCAGCTGATATTGAAGAATTAATGAATAAAGTTAACAAAAAGGTTTTTGAAAAAACTGGTATTAAATTAGAATTAGAAATCAAGGTAGTAGGTGAATATAGATAGTTATGAATAGGAATAAAAAAAAAGTCTTAGTAGTACTTGGTGGAAATTCTAGAGAAAGACAAGTTAGCTTAGATAGTGGAAGGGCTTGCATCAAAGCATTAAAAAAAATTGGATTTAAAGTCATTTCGTTTGACCCAAAGAATAAAAACTTTAATCAAATAAAAAAAGATAATGTTGATTTTATTTTTAATGCCTTGCACGGAAAGGAAGGAGAGGATGGAAATGCTCAAAGTTATTTTGAATATTTAGGAATTCCTTATACACATTCAGGAGTTTTAACGTCTATGAAAGCTATGAACAAAGAAATATCTAAATATATTTTTAACAAAAATAAAATATTATCTCCAAAATTCTTTGTAATAAATTTAGGTGAACATAAAAACAATACTTTAAAAAACTTAATTAAAAAAAATAAACTAGTTTTTCCATTAGTAGTTAAACCGATAGATGAAGGATCTAGCATTGGTGTAAAAATTTGTAAAAATTTTAATACTATGAAATATGAAATTAAAAAACTTCTAAGGGATTACAAAAAACTTATGATAGAACAATTTGTTGGCGGCCAAGAAATACAAGTTGCTGTAATGAAAGATAAAGCATTAGGAGCAATAGAGCTTAAGCCAAAAAGAAAATTTTATGATTACGCAGCAAAATATTTAAAATCTGCAAAAACAAGTCATATTATGCCAGCAAATTTAAATAAAAAAAAATACAGTGAAGTTATGAAAATTGCTGAAAAAGCTCACAAAGCTTTAGAATGTAGAGGTGTCACGAGAAGTGATTTCAAGTATATAAAAAATAAATTTTATCTTTTAGAGATTAACACTCAGCCAGGAATGACAGACCTTTCACTAGTTCCAGAAATAGCAAAATATCGAAAAATTTCATTTGAAAATTTAGTTAAACAAATATTGTTAGACGCAAGCGTCAATAGATGAATAAAGTAGGAAAAATTGTTTGTTTATTTTTAATATTAATGCTTTTCTCAACTTATAATGGAAACAAAAAAAATGAAAATTTTTCATTAATTTTCCCTATAAAAAAAATATTAATAGAAAATAACAAAATAGTAAGTTCAAAAAAAATAAGAATAGAATTGGAATATTTGATGGGAAAAAGTTTACTTTTTTTTGATAAAAATAAACTTAAAAAACTATCACTAGGCTCAAGTTTTATCTCAAATATAAAAATCAGAAAAATCTTTCCAGATACAATAGTTCTTATTATTGATGAAAAAAAACCTGTAGCAATTTTTACAAAAGGAAAAAACAAATTTTATATATCTGAAAAAGGGGAACTGATAAAGTTTACTCATTTAGATTATTTTCGAAATTTACCCATCGTGTTTGGGAAAGTAAAAAATTTTACTTTTATTTACAAAGATTTAGAAAAAGTTAACTTTAATTTAAATGAAATTGAGGCTTATTATTATTTTGATATAGGCAGATGGGACATAAAATTAAAAAATGGAAGACTGTTAAAGTTACCAAATAAGAATTATATTAACAGCTTAAAGAATTATATGAAAATTGCTGAAGATAAAAATTTAGATAAATATATAATATTCGATTATAGAATAAAAGATCAAATAATTCTGAAATAAAATTATGCTCCAAAATACAAAAAATTTAATTTTAGAAATTGACGATGCTAATTTTAATTTTTATACATTTCATTGTAATGAAAACTTAGAAACAAAAGTCTTGGATTATTTTAAAATTAAATCTGTCGGTATAGAAAATGGTAAAGTTATAAATATTAATGAGGCTTCTAAAGTTATTAAAAAATATATTGAACAAATAGAAAAAAAAATAAACTTTATTTTTAAAGAAGTTATAATTATTTCTAATCAAATTGAATATGAATGTATAAATGTTTCCAGTTATAAAAAACTAACTGGATCTCAGCTTTTAGAAAATGATATTTCCTATATAATTAATAATTTAAAAATTTACATCTTAGATAACGACTCAAAAAAATCTTTAATTCATCTATTTAATTCAAAATTTATTTTGGATAAACAGGAAACAGAAAATCTTCCAATTGGTCTTTTTGGTGATTATTATAAGCATCAACTTACATTTTTTTTAATGCCGTTAAATGATATTAAAAACCTTAAAAATTTAATTGGAAAATGCAATTTAAATGTCAAAAGAATTCTTTTAAAAAACTTTTTAGACGGAGCTAATTTTGCTTCAAAAAATAATGATAAAAAAACTTTTTTCAAAATTAACATTTTTAGAGAAAAAAGTGAAATTATATTTTTTGATAAATATTCATATATTTATTCTGAACAATTTAAATTTGGTACAGAAATTATTCTTCGAGACGTCTCAAAAATTTGTTCACTTAAGTATGAAAATGTAAAGAATTTATTTTTTGAATTAAATTTAAATGACCCTTTTTTAAACAAAGAAACCTATTTAGACAAAAAATATTTCAAGGGAGAGTTGTTTAGAAAAATATCGATTTCTCACATAAAAAACATCATAGAAGCCAGGATTATAGAGATAATAGATATTATTTATAAAAATAACTCTAATCTGGCTTTTTTTAAAAAAAAAAGTATTCCAATAATAATTTTATTTGAAGATCTTTCAATTTTTAACAATTTTAGAGAATTTTTTAAAAAATTTTTTACAAAAGAAGAAGTGACCACTTCTTTGTTCTCCACAGAGGATAATACTTTAGACACTTTTGCTATAGCATCAGAAATAATGGTTAATGGCTGGGAAAAAGAGGCTTTACCCATTGTTGAAACAAAAAAGTCCTTAATTTCGAGGTTTTTCACCTCTTTCTTTGGTTAGCAAATATTGGTTTTTTTTTGAAACATTAGTTGTTTTAAAGTTTCCACTTTAATTATCTATAAACTATATCTATGCAAAATTTGTTTCAAAAAACTTTAGCTAAACCGATATCTTTTCGAGGAATAGGTCTTCATTCTGGAAAAGAGTCAAATATTAAACTTGTTCCATTAGAGGCAAATAACGGAATTATATTCAAAAGAATTGATTTGAAGAAAAATAATCTAATCAAAGCTAACTATCAAAATGTCACTTCTGCCAAACTTTGTACAACTCTAGAAAATTCATTTGGAGCTAACGTTTCAACAGTTGAGCACTTAATGGCTGCACTGTATATATCTGGAATTGATAATATACTTATTGAGATAGACAGTTCAGAAGTTCCTATAATGGATGGTTCATCAAAAGATTTTATAAATTTAATTAAGCAAGCGGGTGTAAAAGATTTATTATTTAAACGAAAATTTTTAAAAATAATTAAAGCTATGGAATTTATTGATGGTGAAAAAACAATATCAATAGAACCAACAAAAAAAAATGATTTTTCATTAGAAGTAGATTTTCAACTTAATTACCAAAATGAAATAATTGGAAAACAAAGAAATAAAATAAAATTTGATGACCGCAATTTAGAGGATATTTATTCTTCTCGTACATTTTGTCTATTCGAAGATATTGAAAAAATTAAAGAGAGCGGTTTAGCAAAAGGAGGATCTCTTAATAATGCGGTAGTAGTCAAAAAAAACGAAATATTAAATGATGGTGGACTAAGAAATAAAAAAGAATTTGTTAATCATAAAATCTTAGATTTAGCAGGAGACTTTTTATTATCTGGATATAGGATTGTTGGAAGTGTAAAATGTTATCAAGGCGGTCATAACTTAAGTAATAATTTTTTAAGAGAATTATTTAAGGACAAAACTAGTCATATCGAGATTAATCGAGAAAATATTGATATAATCAAAAAAGATTTCAAAATCTCAACAGATAAAATTGCAGTTAACGCTTAATTAATCTATTAAAATTTACCTAATTAATATTATTTGATATTAATATCAGATGATGAAAAAATATTTTATTTCCTTTTTAGTATTTTTATTCCTTCTTTCTTGTTCTAAGCAAGAAGAAATTTCTACAGCACCTGTTTCCAAAGAAGATTCTTTTGTGATTTTTCAAGAAGCAATAGATGCAATGAATTCAAATGATCTAAACTATGCTGCAAAAAAATTTCAAGAAGCAGAATTAATATTGCCAAATATAGAATATGCATCTCGAGCTTCACTATTAGCAAGTTATTGTTATTACTCAATTAGTTTTTATGAAGCTAGTCAAGATAATTTAGATCGTTTTATCGCCAAGTACCCTGCGGATAAAAATATTGCTTATGCATATTATTTATCAGCTATAATTTCTTATGAGCAAATACTGGATGAAAAAAAAGATATTAAACCTTTGCTTCAAACTAGGGAAAAAATACAAAAATTTGTAGAAAAATTTCCTAATACGGAATACACACTAGATCTCAAGTTTAAACTTGGTTTAGTAAGAAATCAACTAGCAGCAAAAGAAATTTATGTTGCTAGATATTATATGGAAACTCAAAAATGGATACCTGCTATTAACAGATTAAAAATAGTTGTCGCTGAATTTGATGACACAATCTATATAGAGGAGGCACTCCACAGACTGGTTGAAGTGTATTATAAAATAGGATTGGAGAATGAGGCAAAAAAAACTGCTAGTATTTTAGGCTATAATTACAATTCAAGTATATGGTATGAAAAATCTTATTCAATATTGAATAAAGATTATAAAATTAAGAAAAAAAGAAATAAAAAAAAAGATAAAGATGATGGTCTAATAAAAAGAACTATTAAAAAAATATTAAGTTAAATAATGAGTAATGCCGATATTAAAATTATAAATAAGTATAAAGAAAAAGTTAAATTAATTAAAAAACATAATAAAAATTATCATAGCAAAGACTCACCAACTATATCCGACTCAGCTTATGATGTTTTGAAAAATGAGATTTTAAATTTAGAAAAAAAATATATTTTTTTAAAAAAATTTCCATCAATTACAAAATTAGTAGGTGCCGATCCTTCAAATAAATTTAAAAAAATTAAACATCTTAAGCCAATGCTTTCTTTATCTAATGCATTTGATAAAAAAGATATGAAAGATTTCTTAAGTAAAATTTCAAATTTTTTAAACAATAAAAGTACTAATATTGAACTTTCATCAGAACCTAAAATTGACGGGATATCTGCGTCATTAACTTATGAAAATGGAATTTTAATTAAAGGACTATCTAGAGGAGATGGTATTACAGGTGAAGATATATTATCAAATTTAAAAACAATCAAAAGTATACCAAAAAAAATTTTAGACAAAAATGTTCCAAAAATATTTGAAGTAAGAGGGGAAGTATACATAGGCAAAAAGGACTTTGAAAAAATCAAAAACAATTTTGCAAACCCAAGAAATGCTGCAGGTGGTTCTTTAAGACAAAAAGATTCAAATCAGACAGCGAAAATTCCATTAAAATATTTTGCTTATGGATTTGGTGTTATTGATCCGATGATATTTAAAACACAAGCTGAATTTATCAATAAAATTAAAAATTGGGGTTTTTCAATTAATAATTACAACAAAGTTGTTAAAAATTTGAATCAAATTGAAAATGAGCACAAGAACATAGAACAACTTAGATCTAATCTTGATTATGATATAGATGGTTTAGTTTATAAAATTAACGATCTAGATTTACAAAATCGTTTAGGGAGTACATCTAACTCTCCAAGATGGGCAATAGCTTATAAGTTTTCATCTGAAAAAGCAGTTACTAAAATAAAAGATATTACAATTCAAGTTGGTAGAACGGGAGCAATAACTCCAGTTGCTAAAGTAGAACCAGTAACAGTTGGAGGAGTAGTTGTTTCAAATGCTACACTTCACAATGAGGATGAAATTAATAGAAAGGATGTAAGAATAGGGGATACCATCACCATCCAAAGAGCTGGAGATGTAATTCCTCAAGTTGTTTCAGTTGATCAATCAAAAAGAAATCAAAATAGTTTAAAATATGATTTTCCAAAAAATTGTTTATGTGGCTCAAAAACCATAAAAGAAATTAATGCTTTAACTAAAAAAGAAGATGCAGTTAGAAGATGCATTAAGGGATATGACTGTAGCTTTATTGCAAAAGAAAAATTAAAACATATTGTTTCAAAAGAGGCATTTAATATAGACGGTTTAGGAAAAAAGGTTATAGATAACTTTTGGGATTTAGATCTTATAAAAAAACCATCTGATATATTTAATCTAAACTATGATAGGATCAAGAGCTTAGACGGATGGGGAAATCTTTCAATTCAAAATTTAAGAAAAGCTATAGAAAAAGCAAAAATTATATCGTTAAATAAATTTATTTATTCGATTGGCATAAGACATATCGGTCAAGAAAATGCAAAAATTTTAGCTGGCTTTTTTATTTCAATTAAGAAATTTGAAAGTTTATTTTTGAAAAAAGACAGGAAAAGCATTCTCAAAAGTTTAGTGGATTTAGATGGAATAGGAGAAACCCAAATAAAGTCAATTGAAAGTTTTTTTTCAAACATTAAAAATATAGAAGTTGTCAGGGCACTAGTCGGTACTTTGAAGATTGAGGATTTTAAGGTCTTAAATAAAAAAGGAAAATTTAGTAATAAAAATTTAATGTTTACAGGTGGATTTGAAAAAATAAGTAGATCTGAAGCTAAGGAAATAGTAGAGAAAAATGGTGGTAAGGTTCTAGGGTCTGTTTCTAAAAAATTAAATTTCTTGGTAGTAGGAAAATCTAAACCAACCAAAAAAAAAATTGATAAAGCTAAAGAGTTAAATATCAAAATTATCAGTGAAGAAGATTGGCAAAAGTTATTAAATACTTGAGCAAGATTTTTTTAGTTCAGTTAATTCAAATTTATTCATATATTTATTAATATTTTTAAAAACTTGAAAATGATAATCATTTAACCATTTAATTTCACTTTCATTTAAAAGACTTTTTTTTATTAAAGTTTTATCTATCGGAGCCATAGTAAGATTTTTGAATTTGAAAAAATTACCTGCTTTATAAACTGTTATTAAATTTTCAATTCTTATACCAAATTTACCTTTTTCATAATATCCAGGCTCATTAGAAATGATCATACCTTTTTTTAATTTAACCTTATTGCCCCTTGAAATAGCTTGAGGCCCTTCATGAACATTTAAAAAATAACCAACGCCATGACCTGTACCGTGTTCATAATCTAGATTTATTTCTCTTAATGATTTTCTTGCAGCAAAATCTATAATAGCACCTGTAGTGTTTTTTTTTATTTTAAAGTTTGCTACAGCGATGTGGCCCTTCAAAACTCTTGTAAAAATATTTTTAATTCTATCGTTTTTATTTTCTAAAGATACAGTTCTAGTTACATCAGTAGTTCCAAAGTTATATTGACCACCTGAGTCGACTAAATAAATGTCACCTTTTTTTAATACTCTGTTTGTACGTTTGCTGGCTTTATAATGAATTATCGCGCCATTGGGACCAGATCCTGAAATGGTAGGAAAACTTAAAAACTTAAAATGTTTATTATTTTTTCTATATTCTAATAATTTTTCTTGGGCATTAATTTCAGTTATTTTTTTTTTATTAAAATTTTTTTTAAGCCAAAACAAAAATTTTGTTAATGCTGCGCCATCATAAATATGTGATTTTATTGTATTTGTAATTTCAACTTTATTTTTTACAGACTTTAACAAATAAACAGGATCATCAATTTCTATTATTTTATTTTTTTTCTTAATTATGTTTTTATAAAACAACGAACAAGTTTTTTTATCTATTTGAATAGTTTTACCCTTAAAATTATAAAGAAATTTATCTAGATTTCTTAAATCATATATCTTTACGTCCTTTAAGTGTTTCCTTATTTTTTTATCTATCTTTTGAATATTACAAAATAAGCTAATATTTTTTTTCTTATCCAAAACTAAGTAACTATATGGAAGTGGAGTATATTTAGAGTCAGAACCTCTAATATTAATTAGCCATGAAATATTTTCAGGTGAAGAAATAAATTGTAAATCAGACTTATTTTTTTTTAAAATTTTAATTACTTTATTAATTTTATTAACAGGATTTTGACCTATATTTTTACTATCAATAACATAAAATTTTTTAAACTTACTTTCTTTTTTTTTAATCCAAATATTTTCAACAAAATTTTTATTTATAGATACTAATCTACATTTAGTTTTTTTAAATATATTTAAAAGTGAAAATTCAGTGTGTAATTTAGGGTCAAATCCAATAGAAATTTTTTTATTTTTTAAAACATCAAAAGGAATTTTTTGAGGAATTGTAATTATGTTAAATTCCCGCCCAGCCTGCATTTTAGCTTGTAGTGTGTATCTTCCATCAACAAATAGATAATTTTTATTTTTTAAAATTAAAGCAAATCCATAAGATCCATTAAAGCCACTTAAAAACTTAAGATTATCTTTGTTGTCAGGAACATATTCACCAAAAAACTCGTCATTTTTTGGAACTAGATATCCATCTAGTTTAAATTGTCTCATCAATTTTCTTATTTTTATTATTTTTTCCATTTAAGAGTTTTATTTTTTTTAAACCTTTCCCACCCAGGGCTTCTATACTCGTCTCCAAAATCTAATGAATTATCTTGATTGAAGTCAAAATCCTGTTCATTTTTATCAAACCCAATGTCATTTTTTTCTATGCTATTTTCTGGAATTTCATTGATAAATCTTGAGGGTAAAGCATCCATCCAATCTCCATGGTAAGCTCTTTTCATAGCAAAAGATAAGTATGCCTCTTTTTTTGCTCTAGTAATTCCTACATAAGCTAACCTTCTTTCTTCTTCTAATGCAAAGTCTCCTTTTTCTTCAAGAGATTTTTGGTGTGGAAATAGACCTTCTTCCCATCCAGGTAAAAAAACTACATCAAATTCTAGACCTTTAGCAGCATGCATAGTCATTAGATTAACTTTAGCGCCCTCCCATTCCTGATCAATAGATGTTGCAAGGGCAACGTGTTCGAGAAAGCTTTGTAAATTGTCGTAATCTTGCATAGCTCTTAGTAATTCTTTCAAGTTTTCTAATCTATTTTCATTTTCTAGATCTTTTTTGTTTTTTAACATTGCAGAATAACCTGACTCATCTAAAACTAATTTTAGCAAGTCATAATGTTTAATATTTTTAGATTCGTTTCTCCATTTCTTAATCATATTTATTAATTGACTTAAACTTGTCTTAATTTTAGGTCTAAACTCATTAAGTTCTAATAATTTTATAATTGAGTCTTCCAAACAAGTTTTGTTTTTACTTCCAAAGGTATAAATTTGATTTAATGTACTTTCACCTATACCTTTTTTAGGAGCGCCAATTACTCTTTCTAGTGCTAGATCATCAAATTTTTGATTAATTATCCTTAAATAAGATATTGCATCTTTAATTTCAGCTCTTTCATAAAATTTTGTTCCACCAAGTACCCTGTAACCAATACCGATTTTTAAAAATCTTTCTTCAAATTCTCTTGTTTGATAAATAGCTCTAACTAAAATAGAAACATTATTTAAGGAAAAATTCTTTTTTAATTTATGCTCAATAATATCACTAATACCTTGGGCTTCTTCTTTACCTGTTTGATAACAATTAAGTTTTACTAATTCACCTTCAGAAGCGGAAGACCATAACTTCTTTCCAACTCTGTTGGCGTTATTTGATATTAAAGTAGAAGCAGTTTCTAAAATATTTTTTGTAGATCTATAGTTTTGTTCTAATTTAAAAATTTTACAGTTTTTATATATTTTATCAAAAGTTAAAAAATTTTTTATTTCTGCACCTCTCCAGCTATAAATTGATTGATCATCATCTCCAACACAACATATATTTTGACTATCATTCACCAAAAGATTTAACCATTTATTTTGAATAAAATTAGTATCTTGAAATTCATCAACTAAAATATATTTA
>MDTG01037560.1_pt1 | contig 18694 bp, 13 predicted proteins | sample 811421 | NCBI WGS metagenome assembly MDTG01 (sample SAMN05326645, study PRJNA326480) | marine metagenome | isolation source: seawater | place: Pacific Ocean: South East | collected 2011
CAACGCCATCCTTGGTCCGCAGCGAGACGAGATTGGGCGCGGCACATTGCAGTTCGCGCGTGTCCTCGATCAAGACAACCCGGTCGGGACTCGATGAGATTTCGGCGAGTAAAGCATTGGTAAGCGTCGTCTTGCCGGTCGATGTGCCGCCCGCGACCAGGATGTTCTTTCGCTCCGCAACCGCAGCACCAAGCGCCTCGGCCTGCCATGCATCCATGATTCCGGCCGAGACATAGTCGGCAAGCGTAAAGACGGCGACGGCAGGCTTGCGGATGGCAAAGCTCGGCGCGGCGACCACCGGGGGTAGAAGACCTTCAAAGCGTTCGCCGCCATCGGGAAGCTCCGCCGAGACCCGCGGCGCTCCTGCATGCACCTCGGTGCCGACATGATGGGCAACGAGCCGGATGATCCGCTCTCCATCTGCATCGCTCATCAGGCAGTCGGTCGCGGCAAGGCCTTCGCCCAGCCGGTCGACCCACAGACGGCCATCGGGATTGAGCATCACTTCGATCACCGCAGGCTCTTCGAGCCAGCGTGCGATCTCGCAGCCAAGCGCTGTGCGCAGCATGCGCGCGCCGCGTGAGAATGCCTCGGACCGGATCGGAATAACGCTCATGAACTGCCTCGAATTGCGGCAACCGACCACCGGCTGCACTCGCGAGGCAGATCAAAAGGACATCAAAATGCTTTCAGGCAACAAGCAATTGCGCCGAGCGTAGGCTGGCGTAGCATTGAAAGAATACGGCGCTTGTACCCGATCTGCAGAGGGCCCGGACGCCAACGCTCGCGGTCCGAAAAGATGCGCCTTGCGCGATCATGAGACCGATAGTCGCTCTCTGGAAGTTGCGACACGAAGTCGAGCAAGTAAAGAATTGGCGGGGAATACAACGCAACATGAATTGTCGGGCGACGTTCAAAGCTGCACAAAGGGCCGAACAGATTTACCGGGACGTCCATGGCCGAAAGAAAATTCCATATCGCAGAATGGTATGGCGATCCATTTCACAAGCTCGCGGATGCCGCACGCGTCGCACATGCCGCGCATGTGGTGGGTGGTTCGGCGATGAAGAAGGACGAGCTCACCCGTCTCGCCGCACTCGAACATAAGCATGCCGCGACCTCGCTGACGGCGAGTGAGGCGAAACGCCTCAATGTGCTGCGCGATAAGCTCTCGAAGCAGCATGAGAACGAGCTGCCATGCCCGTTCAAGGCTGGGCGAGACCACCCTGTCTGCACCAAGAAAGGCGGGGTGTGTTCAATTCGTCTTTATCAGGACACCGGCGCCCAAGTCGAACCCGTGGAAGGCGACCAGGGGAAGATAAGATCGCTTTGCCCTTGGCGATTTCATGAAGATCACATCGCATTTGCAGAAATCGGCAAGAGCCTTCTGGGCACCTCAGACCCAGTCAAAGTCGGCGAGGTTGGGTTTCTCGAATCCACCGGCAGCCTGGATAGCGAAGAGGGCAAGGATGTTGGGCGTATCGACATGGTCCTGCTTAAGCTGGACGGCGATGGCCAGACCTTGCTGGATTGGGTGGCTGTCGAAGTCCAGGCGGTCTATTTTTCCGGAAAGAAGATGTCAGTCGAATTCGACGATATCGCCAAACGCCAAGGCAAACTGGCGATGCCGATCCTGGGCAGGCGGCCCGATTACCGCAGTAGCGGGGTGAAACGGCTAATGCCTCAGCTGCTGACTAAGATCCCGACGCTCAGGCGATGGGGCAAGAAAATGGCAATCGTCGTCGACTGGGCGTTCTTCCACTCGATGGGGGAAATGGAGCACACGAAGCATCTTTCCAACGCCGACATCGCGTGGTTTATCGCCGACTTTGTGGAAGACCCTGCTTCGGGCCGTTTTCAGCTCAAGATCGTGGACGAGGTATACACGACTCTCGAAAGCGCCACGCTTGGACTGACAGGTGGGATACCAGTTGCCCAGGGTGATTTCGAAGCCCGGATCAAGGCGAAGGCGGGACTGGATCGCTTGCTATGACACAGCAAGCTATGTATCAGGACAAAAAGAGAACAAACCGAAGGCTGTCTCGATGACAAAAACCGCGATAGATCTGTTCTGTGGTGCTGGCGGCCTGTCTGCCGGACTTGAGATGGCGGGTTTTCGTGTTCTGGCCGGGAACGATTGCTTCGAGGCGGCAGGCAAGACGTTTTCGGCAACCCACCCGAATGCGCAATTCATTGCAGGTCCGATTGAAGCGCTGTCGGTCGAGCAGCTTATGACCGTGACCAGGCTCAAGAAAGGCGAGTTGACCGTGCTTGTCGGCGGGCCGCCATGTCAGGCTTACTCGGTCTACAATCATAAGCGCGGCATGCATGACAGGCGCGCCACGCTCTTCAGGGAGTACCTCCGGATCGTGGAGGGCATGCAGCCCGAGTGGATCGTCATGGAGAATGTCAAAGGCATTTATTCCATAGGCGGCGGCGAAGCCGTTCGCTCAATCAAATCCGAACTTGCGGCGCTGGGGTACGATGTCGAAGAGGCAGTGCTCAAGGCGGAGGACTTCGGCGTGCCGCAGGAGCGCCGGCGAGTGGTCTTCATCGGCAACCGGCTCGGTATGCCGATCTCTCATCCTGCCCCTACTCACGGTCCGGACAGGGCGCATCCCTTCACGACAATTCGTGACGCGATCGGTGATCTTCCCGAAATCGAGAACGGCGAGGATCCGGGTGTCCCTGTCTATCGGACAGAGGCTTCGTCAGCCTTCCAGCGTCAATTGCGCGGCAATGCGACCCATGTGAGCCAGCATGCCGCGCCGCGCCTGGGCAAAGTCAATCTCGATCGGCTTCCGCATATCCCTCAAGGAGGTAGCTGGCGGGACATTCCGCACGAGCTTCTGCCTGCAGGTATGCAACGGGCAAAACGTTCCGATCATACCAAGCGTTATGGCCGGATGCGCTGGGAAGGCCTTGCGTGCACGATCCTGACCAAATGCGACATTCACTGGGGCGCTTATATTCATCCTGAGCAGGATCGCGCGATAACCGTTCGCGAAGCAGCCCGCCTGCAATCTTTCCCGGACTACTTCGAGTTTTTCGGTTCGAAGACAGAGCAGTATATCCAGGTCGGCAATGCAGTGCCCCCGCTGCTTGGGAAGGCTATCGGCAAACATCTGCTGGCGCTTATGTCGCAGCAGGTGAGGCGAGCCGCTTAACGCGCGCCGAACCGACAGTCCGAAGCGCCGGTAGAAAGGACGTTCAAGATGAGCTTCGACTATCATAGAGAGATGACGGAAGCTGTGTCACAAGCGCCTTCTTCGGACCCAGATGACCTGGTCTGGATCATGAATGACCATCACAGGGCCAAGTACCGACACTTCCTCGAGTTCGAGATGGGTGTCGAAGCCGGCGACTCGGAGTCTTTCGGCATTCCGATAGAGACGGGCGAGCCATCAGATGGTAGGCCGTTCGAGCTAGTCAAAAGGCGCAATTCGCATTTGTAGCGTCGACTTTTGGGCCGATTGCGGAATGTCTGATTCAGGGTGAGTGTGCCGCTAGAGCAGACGTTCGACGACCTTCGCCATAGGGCAACTCAATTGGCGCTGAGCCTATGATCTCTATCTCTGTGGATTTTCGAGCGTATCAATCATAGGAACCGCATCATGCTTTGTGGTTCATTATGACAACTCTAGATCCCAAGGTCTCAGGTGCCAGCGGGATATCTGGCGATCCGACAAAGCAGGCCATTAATGCGCTGCGCGGCTATGCCTATCAAATCTACGTGAGTGCCATTGCCTGGCTCCAATTAAGAGAAAACCAAGAGCTGTATCTAGAAGTCGCTGAGGACTATGCTGTTGCGGCAAACGGCGCGCTCAATGCGGTTCAGGTCAAGGACACGGCTGCATCGGGATCGGTCACGCTGGGCTCGTCTCAAGCCGCAGCACTTCTGGATTCGCTGATCCAGCTGAAACAGCGCAATCCAGATCGGCGGGTATCGGTGCGCCTCCTGTCCACGTCCAGAATCGGACTTGAAAAACGAAAAAACCTGCAAGTGGAGGACGGCCCAGCGCTCGAATACTGGCGTAAGGCGGCGGCGGGCGCCGATGTCACGCCGTTGCGCGCTTCGCTCGAAAACGCACCGCTAAGCCCTGAGACGATCAGTTATATAGCTGCATTGGATGACGCGCAGCTTAGACAGGTGATATTGCAGTGTGTGCATTGGGATTGCGGTCAGCCGCCGCTTGCTGCGGTGCGGGCCGAGTTGGAACAGATGCTTGTCGGTTTCGCTTGGGATCATGGTCAGATACCGCCGAGCGAAGCCGGAAACCTGACGGCGCCAATTCTCGAACATCTCCTTATGAACTGTTCCGAGGCTGGCAGCAGGAAGCTTTCCCGCGCCGACCTGCTGCTACTTATCGAAGCGCAAACGCGGCTGTCAGTAAGCCGCTCGGACGCAGAAAAGCTTATTAAGGAAGATGACAAAAAGGCGCAATTTGTCAGCGAGCGGCGCTTGCTGCCGGAGTCGGAACTCATGCTGCCAAACCTTTTGGCTGAGCGACCAGAATTCAATGCCCAGCTGATCGCAGAACTCCAGTCAAAAGGGGCCGTGGTGCTTACCGGCGGCACCGGCATGGGAAAGACAATCGCAGCGCGCCTGGCAGCCCGAGCGACCGGAAAATCGTGGTCAATCCTCGACCTCAGAGACCTTGAGCCATCGATCGCAGTAAACAAGCTGATGGAAGCTATCCCGGAACTTTCGAAACAGGAACTTGGCGGTGTCCTGATTGATGACGCCAATCAGATCGACGATCCCGTCGTGATGAGAGCAATGGCAGTATTTTTGCATGCGATGAAACGGCGCGATCAGCTGTGCATTGCGACATTGTACCGCCGACCTTCAACCCGTGCGCTCAGCGAAAGCAATATTACGCCGGAGGCAGTTATCGAGACGCCAGCATTGACGGGGGCTGATGTTGATCAATTGATCACGCAAGCGGGCGGCGACAGCGAAAAATGGGGTACGGCGATCTACGCCACGTCCGACAACGGTCATCCGCAGCTCGTCCAGGCCAGTATTGCCGGACTCCAATCTAGAGATTGGCCGGAATCGGAACTGTCCGCCCTCATGAAGCACGGACTGTCATCCAAGGATGTATTGCGGGAGAAAGCGACAACGCGAACCCGACTGGTCAACTCGGTCCCGGAAGCTTCCAGAACGTTGCTCTATCGCCTTAGTCTCGGCCTCGGCGGTTTCGATCGAAAGACGGTTTTCAGACTCGGTAAACTGAGCCCGTCATTGTCCAACGCAGGCGAGTTGTTCGATCAGCTAGTAGGCCCTTGGATCGACGAGATTAGCGCTAGCAAGTTCAGAATTTCACCTTTGCTCTACGGTGCCGGGAACGAGGTCTTCGACGAGGAGGATACACAAGCAATCCATCACGCATTCGCCGATGCGATCATGGAGTCTGAAGAGATATCGGTAGCCCAGGCTGGCAGCGCGTATCTGCATGGCTTGTCGGGCAAAGCGGAACCAGCGCTGATGAAGCTTGCCCACGGGATCATTGCAGCCGATGCCGAAGACCGGCGAAACGTCTCAAGATATCTGATCTCGTTGCGGCTGACCCAGACAAAACGCCCGATACTTCCGGACAACGGCGCAATTTCGAAAATGCTTCGTTTGGCTCAGCTCTTAGTTTGTCTCGACTTCGGCACGGACGAAGAAGTCAAAAAAGTGTGGGACGCATTGTGGCGTGAGAAAGGTGGAACGGAGCCCGGCTCTGCCGATCCGAAGTTCGAGGCTATGATCATTTCCAAGCTCCTACTTTCCGACCGGGCGAGCAAGGCCATACCGGATTGGTTCGATTTGCTGCTTCGCCTGGAGGAGCTGGCGCGAACAGATGAAGCGATGAAGAGCCTTGTTCGGGAGATGGATGCTCCAGGAACTCTAAAGTCGGCACCCAGAATGTTCGGAATGCTGTTCATGTCGCAAGCGATGCGGATCGGGGAACCTGCTGCGCTTGCGGACCTGTTCGAACGCCTCGACAGTGTTGGCCCGGAATTGCGACACGAATTTTTGGGTGAGTATGACCGGGTTCCCACCGAGTTTGGGTTGCTCGTCAATTCGGCATGGATCACCGGCCACGAGGCCGGGACGCTCGATCCGGAAGTGGCGATCGCGGCGCTCCGCAAGATGTCTGGCCTCGCGAGCTCTTGGAATTACCCAGCCTTGGCAGCCAAATGCGAAATTGCCGTCGCCGTTATGCAGGACGAATATCTGAAAGATCCCGGTCTGGCCATGCAAACCCTGCAAGCAGGCAATAAGCAGTTCGGTCGCGATGACCAGTTCGCCCGCGCTCATGCGAAGGTGCTGTACCGGCAGGATGACTATGCGGGAGCACTGGCGAAATTCGAGAACCTCGATCCGGAGTTCTCCAAGAACGATCATATCGAGAGAGCCTTCCTGTGTCGGGAAGCGGGCATCTGCGCCGGAAAGACCGGTTCCTGGACAGATGCGAAGGAGTGGTTTCTCGAAGGCAACAAGGCAGCTGCAAAGGTGCCTCTCGACGGCCTCCTGCCGATGGCTATCGGTTTGCGCGCAGATGCCGCATTTGCAAGCTACCAGGCAGGTGACACAGCTCAAGCCGTTAGCGAACTGGCAGCATGTCTGGAGGATCTGGACCAGCTGGCACCGCGCAGCTCATTGCGCGCAATCCATTGCTACAAAACGATCGGCCAGCTGATCCTGTGGCTGAGCAACGAGGCTACCGGGGATTATAACCGCATCAAAGATGCAATTTACGACTTTCCTCCTGGCATGTGCAGCAATCCTGAACCGCATGAGGGGCTTAAAGACCTGCCGATGGCGCCGCTGGACACCGTTTGGTACATGCTGGCGGATGCTGAAACCCGTTTTCATCTGGACCAGGGGGTCAACGATCGACTTGACGAACGTATAGGTCAACTGCGCATTCCGACGATGGAACTCAGTTTGCGCCGCGGTCGTGTCGTTGCTGCGATCGAAAGCCAGGATGATCAAGCGTTCTTGTGCGCTTTGCACGACTGGGTGGATTTTCGGGCGTATTGCATGGACAACCGAGATGAGTTTTTCGCGTCAGATTTGGAAGACCCTGTGAGGCGATGTATTCCGTCGGCCACTCCACAGCAGCTTGCCGACGATACTGTCAGAGATGCCGCCGAAGCGGCTATCTTTGCTTTTTGCTTTGCTCGGTTGGCCAGCAATTCTCACGATGGTCTCGCGCCGCTCCAAGAGCAATGGAATTTAATGATGGCCGCCGACTATCCGGGGCACGAACTCATCCATGTGCTCTGCAATCCCAAAAGCATAACTGACACGGACAGGCTTCAGTATGGCAGTCTATTGGGCGTCGTCAGCTCGGGCGAAAGGCTCTCTCCGTCCAAATTGTTCCTAGCGACATTGCGGTTCACCGAAATGACCGCTCAGTCCGAATTCAGGGAGGTGATCGAAAAGTTGGTGGATGAGTGGGCATGTGGCGAATGGACACAAACCGTTGCGACACAGCGCTTCGCGCTTGTCTCTCCTGCGGTGTCGATCCCTGCGCTGGAAGAGGCGATTGCCCAGCTTACCGGCCTGAAGCGTGTCGCTGCAATTGCTCTGGCCGCTCAAAGCGCGGTCGGGCGAAGGCTGTCGCCGGAATTCACAAGCTACCTGGCCAACATATAGGACCGTCGGGCGGCTAAGGAGGTTGAGATGATCAGGCGACTTAATCGGTCCGCCTGCGAAGGGTCGACCTTATGCTTGTAACTGCCGTTATGTCGCATGAAGGCGAGATGCATTTCTCTGCGCGCTCTGAGAACGACCCAACGTAGAACAACAAGGCGAACAACTTTGACTCTATTGAAATTTGGAGTCAGCAAGTCGTTTATGTTTAAAAAGATCGTTATTCAGAACGTTGGCGTACTTCGTGCGTTCAACGCGGGTACTTCGCCCGAGCTCTCGCAGCTGTCCCTCTTCTACGCTCGGAACGGGCGGGGGAAGTCGACGTTAACGGCGGTCCTCCGCGCTGCCCGCAACGGGAGCTCGAGTACGATCCTCGCCCGGCGCTCTTTGGGCAACAACGCAGCCGCGCCGCACATCACTCTCGTCTCGGATGGCGGCAACCGTCTCTTCAAGGACGGCGCATGGCAGCACGAACGAGCCCCAATCGAGGTATTCGACGCGGAGTTCATCGCCGACAACGTCTTCGCGGGAGAGATGACGACGCTCGAGCACGATCGAGGCCTATTCGCGATCATCGTCGGGGAGGAGGGCGTCCGTCTCAATCGCCTCCTAGAGCGCTTCAAGGAGTACGCGAAGAAGGCCAAGACGGCGTTGGACAATGCGGAGGAGGCGCTTGCCGACGACAAGCCTAGCGACCTCTCCTACGAGGAGTTCTTCGCGCTGGGCGCCAACCCGGCGCACCAGCAGCGGCTCGAGAGAGCGGAGAAGGAGCTCCGCGCGGTAAGGGAGGCCGACAAGATCGCCGCGCTCAAGGGTCTCGAGAAGGTCGAGGCTCCGGCGTTCCCCGAGAAGCTTGAGACGGCCCTCTCCGCGACCGTACCGGACATCGACACCGCCGCCCGGGACAAGCTGGCCGAGCACTTCAAGCACTTCGGGCTCGGGAACCGTGGTGAGGCTTGGGTCGACTTCGGCGTTGAACACATGAAGGACGGCGAGTGTCCTTTCTGCGCAAGGCCCGACGCGGACGAGCTCGGCATGGTGACGCTGTACGGGCAGATATTCGGTGAGGAATACAAGGCTCACCTCAGCACCATCTCGACCTCGCTCGAAGAGCTCGATGAGGCATTGAGCGAGGAGGCGCGGACGGAGCTCGTAACCGCGATCGCCGACAATCTCGAGGCCTCGAAGGAGTGGGCCAAGTACGGGAAGTTTGAGACCGAGCTCCCCTCCTCCGACACGTTGGCGGCGGACCTCCGCGAGGCTCAGGAGACCGCAAAGGGGCTCCTCGACAAGAAGCGGGCCGCGCCCCTCGAGGCAGTCGAGGATAACGAGGAGCTTCGTCGCGCACGAGATGCGATCGCGCGGGTGGAGGCGACGCTGACTTCGTATAACGAGGCCGTTGAGGCGTGGAACGGGGAGACGAAGGCCGTACAGTCGAAGTCGACGGGCTCGGAGGACGACGCGATGCTCGCCGTCAAGAACGCGAAGCGGCACATCGCGAGGACCGAGGATGATGGGGTTCATCGGCGAATTGAGGCCTATCTGAAGGCCTCGAGGCGCGACAAGCGCGCGAAGAAGATGCGGCAGGTGACGCAGCAACGGCTCAAGAACGAGAACGAGGCGGCGGCCGATCATTACCACGAGAGGGTCAATCACTACCTCGGTCGGTTCGGCGTCTCGGCCCGCATCACCCGCCCGAAAAGTAGCATGGCGGGTAATGCCGGCTCCGCCGACTATTCGCTCATCATCCGTGGAGAGGAGATTGAGCGTCTGCGCGGACGTGTTGCGGACGCGATACCCCACTTTCGCAACACGCTCTCGAGCGGCGACAAGACGACTCTGGCACTCGCCTTCTTCCTCGCGAAGCTCGACCATGACGGTGAGCTCGACAAGAAGGTCGTCGTCTTCGACGACCCTCTTGCCAGTCACGATAGTCACCGGCGTGGGAGGACGGTCGAGGCAGTGAATGAGCTCACTGGGCGCTGTGCCCAACTCATCCTCCTCTCGCACGACGAGTATTTCCTGCGAGAAGTTGAAAAGCGCTGCGACTCAATCACGACCGCGACCTTTCAAATGGAGTATGATGACGGCGAATGGACAGCTGCGCACCATGTGAGGCTCCGGGACCTCTGTAAGTCAGAGCAGGCGAAGCGCGTCGAGAAGCTCAAGGCGTATGCCGATAGTCGTAAGGGGGAACCCGATTATGTTGTGCTCAACGTCCGGAAGGTTCTCGAGACTCACTTCCGGCGATCCTTTACCGCGTATTTTGCCCACAATCGCAATCTTGGCGAGATTGTACGCGACATCGACAATTACTCAGGTGCCCACCCCTGCGCGGGAGTTCGTGACAAAATCGACGAGCTGAACAAAGCAACTTGCGACCACCACCATGGCGAGAGCGCTGAAGCCGTTCCGAAGACCGGTGTCGATCCGGACGAACTCAAAGTGATTGTGGAGGACACCCTCGAGGTCATCGGCGCGAGGGAGCCATCGAGCCCGCCTACGCCAGCGCGGCCCGTCCCCTCAATCACAGGCCTCTGAGAGCTCCCTAAGATCGTACAGTTCTAACCTCGGCGATAGTCTGAAGTGACGCAATCAGCAAACTCCAGTCTCAGCTGCCTTACTGAGGGGGGTGCAGCAAAGTTAGACCTTGCCACCCTGCCCAGGCTGAAGAGGCACCAGTTGCCAAACTGATCCGAATGGCAGCTTACGGGATTCCTTCGATACTCGCTCAACGTCAGATATTGGGGCGCATTCCGGACTGTCAGGAAATGGGCCGGAAGCAGAATGTCCACTCTTGGTTCTAAGGACGCAGGAAGCAGACCTTGAGATTCCGACCTCATTGCCGACGTTCCTTTGCGGACGCAATTTTTGAAGGGCTAAACTGAATTGATACCTGAGTTGAAGATCACCTGTTTGCCTCGATGAAGAATGCCATCGGCACATGTGGAAGGTGGTTTTCCGAGCTCGACATTAGCAACAGCCGGTTGACCGTATTGTCTTGAATTCCATTCGCAGGAAAGAGGCCGGTCATGCGCGCTATACTCGCCCCGTAGCCCGTCTTCTTGAGAGCCGCCTGAGACTTGGAATGTATCGTGTCAAAGCGACCGGCCAGATGCGCTTCGACGTTAGGCTTCGGTCCGCGGCTTTGAACACTGGCCAAGTACTTGAGTGTCTTACAGAACAGGGGAGGATAGTCCGCAAGAGCGTTCTCGACAAACAGTTCAACGATCGCTTCAGGCTCGAACGGAAATAGGAATTCGGAAGCTCCGAGTCTCTGCCAGAACTTCGTAAGGTGAAACTGTTCTCCTTGTCCGCGCAGACGAACCGCTCCCATGATTTCTTCCCAACGGTGACGACTGTCGGTTACGATCGAGGATCCAGTGGCTTGCGCGAGGTACATTGCCATTTCGAAATTGGGCGCGAGCTTCATCATGCTCAACTGTCCGCCTTCCTTCCCGCCAGCGAAGGTATCGGCCTGCAGGATAGCTAGCGGGTCATGTTCTCTGAGCTGTTCGAAGCCGCGTAGAGCGTCGTTGAGATCGACCTTGCTTATGTCAGGAAAAGCTTTTCGCAACTGGGCCTCTAGTGCCTCTTCCGGCAAAGCCATGATATTGCGCTGAAAGTCTTGCTCCATGAGTTCTTTGAGGCGCCCCTCCTTCGCCAAGTCAGGATCACTGCTTGCCGATCGCTCTTTAGCCATGTGCATCATTTGGTAGCGCAGGTGAGGGTCGAAATTGCATGGGTCGGGAATGAGGTTGATCAAGCCGACCTCCACCAAGGGCATAACGGTCAGAAAGAACAAGACGGTCTTGAGAAATTCCTGGCGATACGCTCTTGGATTTTCGACGGGGCTATATTCCTTGCGGACAGCGCCCGCGTGCAGAAAGGGTGACTCAACGAGCAACTCGCCGAAATGGAGCGATGCTCCCAGAGCAAATTCGGTGATCGATTCTGGGTGGATTGAGCCGGTATAGACCGCTCGCGGAGTTCCGTCGGGTTTCGGAAGTAGCTGTAGCAGGTCGGTTTCAAGCGGCCATAAGCCCTCGTGCAGATGGTAGATCTTGCTGATTTGCTCGTCGGTGAGATCTCGGCGAACCGCAGTCCAATCCTTGCCTTTATCTAGCTCAAGAATGCCGACAACCGCGCGGTACAGCATGAGGTTGCGTTCGCGGATGCTACGCTCGGTCCAGGTCGGTCGCGATGAGAGAGGTTTGGACTTGCAGCATTCTCGGTAACGCTTGCCCGAACCGCATCCGCAGGCATCCCCGGGTCGAGGTTCCTTCTTCGGCGGAGTCTTGAGCAGAAAATCGCGTGGCTTTTCGGTCCGGCCGAACGCGTCTTGATAATGTACATGGCCATCATCGTATTTTGCGTAGAGTTCTCCGCCAAAACGCCAGAGTTCATCTTTGGGCAAGAGCGTGTCTCGGAGCTCGTCCCAGCGGCCCGAGGTTTGCTCTTCAGGATATAGCCATTCTTCTCGACCTGCAGCGACGTACCGTCGGGCGCGAGCTTTCAGGATGCGATTGACGTTGGCGACTTCCAAATCAGACAGCTTGCGTGATCGGATAAAGGCATCTGTTCGCACCATCGACTGACGGTAGTTCCGTGCGAAGGTTCGCTTTTCGAGGGGGTTCGTGTCGGGGTCTTGGCCATATTCCAGGTTAGTCAGGATAAGGCAGAAGTCGCGATTGAGCGGGAAGATTGTTTGGGAGCCCTTCAGCGCAATTCCTGGATCGTTGGGATAGATGTATGGGCTATCATTCGGCGGGGCAGCATGATTGTAGATGGTGACAGGGTGGTCAGTGACGATGAACTTTACATCGGCATCCTCCGCGGACACGATTTCACGTATTCCTTCGGTCCAGATCGTGCAGTGCATCATGCGAATGCCCTGCAATTCGTACATGAGTTCGTTTTGGCTGAGCGATGGGTATTGAGCGCGTAGCCAGTCTAGCCCTTTTGGCGTCCGGATCTTTTGAATATCGATGAACTCGAAGAGGGTCTCGAAATGGCGATGCCACTCGGCAGGATCGTCGCCTACAAAGGCTCTGATGGCCTTTGATCCCCTTGTGTCAATCGAGCCGAAGAGTTTGCGTTCGATCTCGTCGTTGACTGTCGTTCCGAAAAACGTCGAGTAGAGGTCCCGCTCGCGAAAACAGCGCGTTGTGGGTGAGACGAACTTAGCACGTCCCGGGATGGATGTCCCGTCAGCGAGGACGTGCTGCATGGGCGTCATGTCGAGGTACGCAAGTGTATTTTGATCCGGCTCGAAGAACCCTTCCTGATACCATTGCGGCACGTAATGATTGTTTCTCGTTTTCGACACTGAGTTAGCTTTTGAGGCGTTCCTATAGGTCAGCGCAATGATTCTTTGGTGTATTTTCGGACATTCGAATCTCTAAGTGACTTGTGACAAAACCTCTGATACATAGCGATTTAGTCCGAGGAAATGTCACATGGAGCCAAAAAAGAGGCCAACCCAGCGCGATAAACTGCTCAAGCTGTTCGACGAGCAGCCTATCCTGCGCGCCCACGAACTCCGCAAAGCAGGTGTCGATCCAGAGACAATCGCGCGCGCTGTCGAAGATGGTGAGATTGATCGTATCTCTCGCGGTCTTTATCAGCACGCGGATGCAGACATCAATACAGATCAAGCACTAGCGGAAACCGCCAAGCGCATCCCAAAAGGCGTGATCGCCATGCTCTCGGCGCTGGCCTTTCATGGTCTCACTGACCAGATGCCAAGAAGAATATGGGTGGCGATAGGCAACAGCGATTGGCACCCCAGCGCTGCCTATCCGCCTACTCGCATCGTCAGATTCAGCAACGCCTATCTGGAACAAGGTGTCGAGCATCACGAAATCGCGGGCGTCTCTGTTCCGATCTACGCCGTTACGAAGACACTTGCCGACCTATTCCGCAATCCCAAACTGGTCGATCGTTCGGTAGCAATCGAAGGACTAAGAGCGGCCATCGAGCAAAGAAAGGCCAAGCCCGCAGATATTGCGCAAGCAGCCATCGACGGCGGCGCCTGGAAGATAATGAAACCCTATCTCGAAGCGCTGACCTCGAATGGCTAAGCGACCAGTCAACCTCGCCCGGTCCGTCAAAGACCGGTTGCTCAATTTTGCCCGCGAAAAAGATCGCGTCTTTGATGTTGTGCTCGTTCGCTTTGCGCTCGAACGTCTACTGTATCGCCTTTCGATATCAGGCCACCGGGACCGCTTCGTTCTCAAAGGCGGCATGCTCGTAACGGTCTGGCTCGAAGATGACAATCGGGTTACCCGTGACGCTGATTTCCTCGGTCATGGTGATGAAAGCACCGAACAACTCGTCGAGGACTTTCGAGAGATCATGAGCATTGCCGTCGAGGACGGCATAGAGTTTGACGGCGAAGCCCTGTCTGCAACGGCCATTCGTGAAGAAATAGAATATGGCGGTGTACGCCTAAAGACCTTCGCCTATATGGAAAAAACGAAGATCCTGGTGACGATCGACGTCGGGTTTGGGGATGCGCTAGCCGATGCATCGCAACAACTCGAATATCCCACTCTGCTCGATCTGCCTTCCCCGCAAGTGCGGTCCTATCCTCCAGAAACGGTTATCGCGGAGAAATTCCAGGCAATGGTGGCACTTGGAGTCGCGAACGGACGCATGAAAGACTTCTACGATCTCTGGGCGATCCCAAAGTCATTGGAGATTGGGGACAAGGAACTCGATGCGGCGATACTCGCAACATTCGAGCGACGAGAAACGCAAGTGCCAAAAGATAGGCCGCCAGGCCTATCAAGCGAGATGACGGAGAACCCCGACAAGCAACGCCAATGGGCTGCATACACCGCTTCCATCGAACTGGAAAAAGTGAGCCTGAGCGAAGTGGCAGAGGCGATCTGGTCGCTGGTCGGACCAGCCTGCAAGCGCATCAGCGCGGCCCGCAAGTGACGGAATTGACATGTCAAACGAAACTCCATCTGACGCTTCTGCAAATTTACAAAGCCAGCGCCAACCGCTCATGTTCGACGATGCCAATCGCGCTCAACTATGGGTCGATTGCTCACAACGATGGTTCGACAATTCCGATTCATTGGTCCAGCTCAATGTTCAGATGCTCGGACACGCCGAGCCACCCATCCTCGCGCTCGAGCAAAGGCTTGCTCAATCGTCTCCATACTCGCGGGCGACGATTGAGCAAGGAGCGCTGCTAATGCAGTGTTCGGCGCTGTCGGTCTATTGGCTGTTTGGGCTCTACGAAACGCTGCGTACGCTGCGGCAATGCGCGCCGCGCCGATTTCGTGTGTTGGAACCACTTTTTCATGAAGTGACTGTCGCGCGCATGCCTTTGGCCAAGCACCAAGTGAAGAGCGCTCGTGGCTACCCCAGAACGGAACATTATCCGACTTCGGTCTGGGATATCCAGACCGGGCGCGTAGGGTGGCACGTCTTCGACCCCAATGTCGAGCATATGATCACGGTCTCCCGAACCGATATTGCAGACCGATTCCTCAAGATCGATTGTGAGAAATGAGGAACCCGGCATGAATGATCGAAAGCTTCCGGACTGGGCAGACAGTGACCTCTCAGGCGAGATAGCAATGATTGCGGCTATTGGCGAAACGCAAGAGGTCGAGTTCAAGGCGACCATACCCCAGCAGGTGAGCAACTTAGCGAAAGAGATCGCGGGATTTGCAACGTCAAATGCGGGACGGATCATTATCGGGATCGAAGACGATGGGACAATTAGAGGGCTCGATCATTCCGATCGTGCCGCCCGGGCTACGCTAACCGAGCGAATTGAAGGTCTGTGCGCCAATGCAGTGCAACCATCCATCACACCTACCCTAAAATATGCTGTTGTCGATGACAAAGCGGTGTTGGCCATCGAGGTGCCCGAGGGGAGTGCGCCGGTTTATTACTCCGCCAATATACCATATTTAAGGCAAATGACGGCTGCGCGACCGATGGCTCCAGACGAAGTCGTCGCGCACATAGTCGCCTGGTACGAGGCGGGCACCGAAGATTCACGCGAAACCGCTGAAGCTCGCTTTCTTGGTGAACTCGCAGAGTTCCTTGTCGATGCGGATGTCGCCGCGCGGGAAGCGCGGATCAGAAGCGGGAAACCTTGGTCGGACATGTTGCGCTCTTCGGCCGGGTATTTGGCGAGCAGAGCGCGAGAGCTCGCCGCCAGTGCCCCGAACGAGCTGATTGATACGGCTGCACCGCTTGGGGAAATAGCTGAGGCCTTCGACATTATGGCTCACGAAAGAACAGCCATGAATCGATCGCGCGCACCGTTCTTCGGAGCAATCGACACAATTCTTGAAACGATCGACGCAATCCGTCCGCGTTGGCTACCGCACGAAATCTTCGGCGAGGAAACAGAGGCCAATCAGCGTGAGCAAGTGGGGAAAATCTCGCGCCAACTTGCGGGACTTGTCAGCAGGGCAACTGAGCGTGAGCGGTTTTTGCGCACTCAGGAAATTTTGGAAGAGGCAGCCGGATATGGCGATACGCTTGCACGGCTCGCATCAGCCGGTGTCGCTCTTGGCGGAACAGAACGTGTCGAAAGGTTGCGGGACATAGCCGAAGCCATCCGTGAGCTCGAAACCCGCCGTTTGCCAATGGACGGTGGAGCTTCGCTTAACCGAATGATCGATGACCTTGAAAAGGAAAGCGAAAACCTCAGGAACTGGGTAAAAGAATTTGGACTTTCTTGACCTACAAATTCCGCCGCCGTCCGTTTGGACGAAGTTCGAAGATCTTTGCCGCGCCTTGTTCGCTGCCATTTGGAATGACCAGGGGACTCAAAAGAATGGACGAACCGGCCAAGCACAACATGGTGTTGACGTCTTCGGGCAACCTGAAGAACTGGCCGGTACGTTTCATGGAGTTCAGTGCAAAGGCAAGGATGGCCGGTACGGAGCATTTGCGACATCAGCCGAATTTGATGAGGAATTGGCAAAAGCCGAAAAATTCAGCCCGCAACTTGCGAGATGGTATTTTGTAACGACTGCGCCAAATGATGCGGCGCTGCAGAAACATGCAAGAGAGGTATCGCAACGCCGTATTGAACACGGACTTTTTCGAGTGGACGTGTTCGGCTGGGAGAGCGTGCAAGCGCTCCTAGCGCAGCATCCAGAGATCATCGATGAGTTCTACCCTGAACTTGGCACGCGCATTCCTGAGATACTTCGGCGCTTGGAATCGCTGCCCGCGAAGATAGAGGAGGCTATCCGGGAGACGGCTACCAAGCAGTCTCGTCCTTCTCAATGGCAATCGGTCGATTTCGAATCCGAACGCGATCTCGGCCCCGCACTGATGGGACGACCGTTGGGCGCAGCCGACGTCAAGGCATGCCCCGAGATACCTGAAGCGAAACTCGCGCACGAAGAGATTGAACGGGCCTATTCAGCACGTCTGGTCGGCATCCCAGGCGCCGGCAAATCGGTGTGTGCGCTGCAGACGGCCAGACGAATGCACGACAAGGGCTGGCGAGTCGTTCGTTGCTTCGGGACAAGCGGTAACGAATTGTGCCTTACTACCGATGATATCCCAACCCTGCATGTCGTCGACGACGCTCATCTGCTCTCCGACGAAACTATCCAGTTGGCCGAGCAAGCAACAACATCGACTAAATGGCTGCTGTCAACGCATACTGCCGCCGATGATACCGATCATTCGGCAGGCGCCATACCCATCGATACCAAACGCGCGGTTGCTCATATTGCGAGCGAATTACGCCGAAACCGCGACGAGACACTTCGCGTCGTTATGCGAGTGGACGATCGTGTCGGAGACGATATCGGCGATGAAAGCATAGATAATCGCCTCAGCGCTGCCGAAAAGGCAGACTTCCCATGGCAATTCTGCTTTATTCTCGGTGGGGGTTGGCGGCGTGCAAAGTTGGCGGCTCAAAAGGCGCATTCCTCTGGCAACGATCTGGTGCTTGCCGCGACGGCCATCAGACAGATCGCGTCAAGAGACGCACAATGCCAAAAATCGCACTTGGAATGTCTACTCTCTTCAGCCGGCGTGGATACAGATGCTCTCGATGCACAAGTCGCTGGCCTCGTGCGCGAACGCAGCCTCATCTCCATCGACGACCTTCGCTGCCCGCATCAGCGTTTCGCCACCGTCATCCTTGGCCGGATATTGGAAGGCCAAAGTGAGGATGGCAGGCAGGCGATAGGTAAAATGCTCCGAGCAGTGTTGAGAGATTCGGAAATGCCGCTGCTGGGTCTATTTCTCCTGCTCCGCGAGCTTAGTAGTGTTGGCCGTGGCCGCAGATGGACAAGGCTAGTGAAAACAAACTGGCTGGACCCACTTTTCGAGAGATGTCGTTCCGCTCGAACCGGGCCCGAAGTGAGCGGAGGGGCCCATCTGCTCAACGAATTCGAGACTTATACCAATGACTGGCTGCAAGATGTCATTTGCGACTTCAAGTCTGTAATCGCTAACTGGATTGCCGACCCGCCAGAACGAACAGGCTACGCAATCGGACATCTACTCAACGTGATTAACCAGAAGGACGAGGAAACCGGTCGGGAGATACTGAACATTGCGGGCGCTGAGCGAGTTGCACGCGCTATGAACGCAGCTGATCCGGTGCACGCTGGGGATATCGCGAACATGTTGTCTCTTGCTTGTGCTCTGCCACCTGAAAACTGGACCATTTCTGGTTAGAGTTTTCCGCCGTATGTATCCTTGGCTGGGCGAGGAGTTACGGCATGAAGGCATCGAAGTTTACGGACGCGCAGAAGGCGTTCGTGGTGAAGCAGGGGGAAGAAGGAACGCCCGTGGCGGAGATTTGCCGCAAGGCAGGAATCAGCCAGGCAACCTACTTCAACTGGAAGAAGAAATACGCGGGGCTGATGCCGTCAGAGATGCGGCGGCTGCGCGAGCTGGAGGACGAGAACGGCCGGCTGAAGAAGATCGTGGCTGACCTGACTTTGGATCGGGAGATGCTGCAGGACGTTATCAAGCGAAAGCTCTGAGGCCGGATCGCAAGCGCGAGATTATCGACGCGGTTCGGCAGGACTGGCA